>PVMK01156029.1_pt1 | contig 23369 bp, 21 predicted proteins | sample 1853481 | NCBI WGS metagenome assembly PVMK01 (sample SAMN08533507, study PRJNA380276) | Marine sediment metagenome, whole genome shotgun sequencing project. | reverse complement strand
CTTGAGGATTACAGGAGGCGCAACCGATTCATTACCGTTAATGCCGTATGTGTCTTTGACTTCATTGTAGATAAAATCAAAGTCAATATGGCGTTTAACTTTCCTCAGGATATGATTTTTACGAACACGTTGCTCAAGAGTAATTGCGGTGTAAAAAAGCTTATTTTGTACTTTTGGCTGACGACCCATCATGATATTAATGCTCCGATAAAGTTAATATTACCGGCACTTTAGCAGTTATAATCATGCTAATCAAGCATCATTTGGGCGTTTATGAATATTTGTTAGTAAAAATATGACCTAAATTAAATGTTTATCAATTTCATTTAAGGCTGGGGGTGTGATTAGAATTTGATTTGGGCAACAACCCGTTGACTGGCTGTTGATTTAATCGGCAATTGACTTGCCGGATATTGCCTCGGCCATGGTTTGAATAAATTCCGGATTCGTACCGCAACACCCCCCAACCATATTTGCACCGGCTGCCTTTATCTTCTTGAGATCCAGAGCGAACTCTGAGGGGGTCTGTTCGTAGTAAGTTACGTCTTCATCCGTAACCGGCTTTCCCGCATTGGGCTGGATCAATAAGGGCTTGTCCGTTGAAGCCCTGAGCTCCTTTGTGAGCTCGATCATATCCGAGCTTCCCAGGGTGCAGTTGGCGCCGATTATATCCGCACCGGCCTCTTCCAGCGTGGATGCACACTGGTCAATTGTCTCGCCCATAATCGTATAATAGCCCATTTCCGTATGGTTGTAAGTCATGGAAGCGATCAGCAAAATATCGCCCGCTTTTCGTGCCCCATGCACGGCCGCAACGGCTTCTTCGAGAGAATACATGGTTTCAATGAGGATCAGGTCAACCCCACTTTCAATCAATACTCTTGCCTGCAGATAAAAAGCTTCTTGCATTTCTTCAGGAGAGCCATCTCCAATCGGCGGCAGCGTTTTCCCTGAGGGGCCGATATCGCCAGCCACAAATTTGCCTGCGGGGCAGGCCTGTTTCGCCAGTTTTGCAGCTTCCCGGTTCAGTACTTCCATCTGGGCATCAATACCTTCAGCTTCGAGCTTTAGCGGGTTTCCGCTAAACGTATTGGTCAGCACCACATCAGCTCCGGCTGCATAGTACTGTTTATGGAAATCGGTCACCAGGTCCGGCTTTTCCACATTCAGAAGCACTGGGGATTTGATGGATTCAATCCCCGCGGCCATAATCAGAGTTCCCATAGCTCCGTCAAAAATGATGGTTTTTTCCTTAATTTTTTCCAGCAATGTTTTTTGCATCTCTTATCCCTTTAAATCTGAATTTGTACCGCTTTCCATAATAATGTTCCGAATGACGGAATTGCGGCATAAGGGGTTGTAGAAAAAAACGTCTGAATACCGGAACGTTTTTTTAACAACCACTATATTATCGGGGTATATTGAGGCAGGCCGAAAGATCCGTAATTGGGCGAGGCCGATCATAGCGCATCGAAAAATCACGGTCAAGCAGCCATTATTTATAAAAACTTCTAAAGCTTTACCCAAAAATGCCGATAAAAAAACTGGAGACTTCTCGGATGCACGTGTATCTTTTTTTGCCAGGCTCTCAATGAAAATTGGGGCAGATACCGGGAAAAATAACGGCATTTTAGGGAGGTCGAAACCCATGCGGTTCAGTCAGCCCTTGTCCTTTGCAGGGCAAGGGCTGTACCGAACCTGATACAGGGTCGAGCAATTAAAAAACCTAAATTATTTCCATCGGAAAAGGGTCTATCCGACCCAACCCGGAAATTTCAGTTATACCGGCGTTTCATTCCATATCTTTATTGGGGGGATAAATGAAAGCCAGTCCAATCAAACACGCACTGCTCCTGACAAGTATCGCATTATTTCTTTCATTGGCCGCCTGTGCACCGAAAAATATCATAAGCGGGCGGGTCGTGGACGCGGAAACGGATCAACCGATTAAAGGCGCTGCTGTTGCCATTCGCTGGTTTGAAAATCAATCTGATAATAATTCCAGCACGGCCGATACGTTTGATGCCGCCCAGGATCTTTCCAATAAAAATGGCAGTTTTAATATCCCCGATCATCCGGATAATAATTTTGTGATGGGAGTATATAAGGAAGGCTACATTTGCTGGAGCAGTCGCAGCAGCTTTTCGAACAGCAAAAAACAAGCCGCCATTACCCGACAAAACTCTCGTATCGAAGATGGCATGGAAGTGCGTTTGGAGCCGTTGAAAGAAGGTTATTCACGGGATCAGCACGCCGGCTTTACGGTATTGGTTGCTGAAGAGGTCACCGAATCTAAAAAAAGCCCTTTCTACAAAGCCATTAAGCCGCTCTTTAAGCGCTGGCGCGATAATATTCGCAAAGAGTTTCAAAAAATGTTTGGTGAACACAAGTCTGCAGAACCCAACTAGAAGCTATCTCAAAAATGCATCTAACGCCCAATAGCTTCGTTGTGAGCCTCCTTAAAATGCTCACATACTCCCGTGTATGCTGCGCTTTTGCGTCGAACCGCGCCTTTTGAACACCTTAATCTATAAAATCAAGATGTGAAATCCCGCTCATAGCGGGAGCCCTGAACCCTGATCTACTATTTTTGAGATAGCTTCTGGTGTCATGGCCACAATACATTAAACAAAAGACACCAATAGATGAGGAATTAGAACCGCCTTGGGGGTCTAAACGAATAATAAAGCTCAAAAATAAAACGCGGGCTATTCATAAGCCAGGACGCGGATCAAACCAATGGTGGCCCCATTATCATCAGAAGTAGGGGCATCGCTCACAGAAATTATTTTTTGCACCTTATTGTCTTCGATGAATTTGTTGACCATGCCATCGAGTTCCTCGAGTTCTTTTTTCGCATGAAAAATTTTTAACGGGCATGCAAAAGTTTTGACTTTGATCATCACGTTTCCTCCTTTTAGAAAAGGTTTCGATCATGAAACCTTTTCTGTGTTTGGTTGATTAGTGTTTTGTGTTTAGATTAAATTCCAAAAAATTGCCAGACACCAAATACTAAATACTTAAAAATAATACTCCAATAAGCAGCGGCAAGGGTTAACAGGGGCAAACCCGCTTTACAGGTAGACAATCGGCTTAAACCTTTTGCGTCTTCGCAGGGCTTCCAGCAGTCCAACGGTTCCCGTCATCATATTGTCTCCCCAGGGTGATCCAAATTGAATCGGCAGATGCGATCTTGCAACCAGTTTGCGTTTAGGACCCGTTGCGATGATGGTTTCGATGGCGGTAAACCCCACGGCCCGGCGCAGGAAGGCGCCATGCCCGCCTTCGGCTAAAATCTGCTGGTGGCTTAATTTGCCCTCAGCCAGATCATGTAAAAGGGTTTCCAGCTTCTCTAAGGTAATATCCTGGGTATGATATTCAAAAAACCCCGCAATTTCTTCGCCGGCCATTGCAGCACCAACCGTATGGGAAGTGGCGATATCCAGGAGCAAAACCGGTTTCTTTCCCCGGGCCAAGCTATCCATTGAGGCTCCGAGAATGGCCGCCATGCCACTGTCCATGACATAAATTTCTGCGGCCGGTAATTTCAAAGCGCTTTGGGCAATCGATTTCAACCGATTCATCGTATCCGGAACATCCTTGCCCCTGTATAGTAAGGTATGCGGATACGGATTGTCTGCCAGACAGGCCTGGAACAAGTTATGGCGAAAATCCAGATGCGATACCCCCGGCGGGGGCACCCCATGGTCCTGGGCACAGATGGCAACGGCATCAAACTCAAATGGAACACCAAAGCTTTTTACGATCTGCTCCAATCGTTGCGATTCAAGATCGCCTAATGTTATGACGGTATAGCTTTTATTTTTTTTAAATTTTCTGCCTGGTCATCTTCTACCAGCTTTATACCCCAGGATTTAACCTTCTCCAGGTCGTGATTAAGAGTTGCCGCCGATGAAACAGTCATCACCACTTCGGCCTCATTAGCCCGCTTAATAAGAGCTTGGGTAATCGGGCCGCCTCCCATTTCATTACCCACAACCAAAAGATTCCCGGCAACACTGCTTGCCCTTTCGGCCAAATACCTGATCGGTGATTTGACCACCGCCTTGTAATGCAGATCGGTTTCGGTGTCATAGTGCAAAATATCCATTGTTCCGGCACCGACATCGATCATTAAAAATTTACTCATTAATCATCCTCTCAATCGATTGCGGATTTTAGATTGCGGATTGCAGATTGAAATATCAAACAAATCGCGCATTCAAAATCCGAAATCCGCAATCTGCATTCCGAAATCTTTAGTGCTTCACGGCCGAGACTTTCACGAACTTTTGACATCTTTAAAATTACCTTTTTATTGGTCATGTTCCGAAAGTTTTCTTACCCGGCTCATTAAAATCAGGCCAGCACACGCCATGATCGCCGCGATAACAAAGGCATGGTCGTAAATCCCCGTCGAATCTCTGAGGGTTCCCGATATCCAATGCGTTAATATGGCGCCGCAACCGTAAAAAGGTGTCCATGCTCCGACAACCGTGGCGATCGCCCTACGCGGAAAATAATCTCCGGCACAAAGCCCATAGATTGGAAATGTGGTACCATAAGCAACACCCACGCATCCTACAAAAAAGTACAGTAAGAGCAGCTGTTTTCCAATAACGACTATAGCGACCAGTGCAACGGCAATAAGCGCATTTGAAATGAGGATGGTTTTTTTCCGGCCCAGAGAATCAGAAAGAGGCAGTACGGTTAAAACGCCTACAACCTGACCGATGCCATGGACGATGGCCAACCGGCTTGCGATGGCCTTGGTAAATCCGAGCTGATATTCAGCATAGTCCACCATAAACGTGGTAATACAATAGAGGCTATAGGCGACCGCAAAATAAGAGAGCCCGATTAACCAGAACCGGCTGTCCTTAAACAAAGCACTCAGGGGTATTCGTGTTTTTGGTGTGTTTGTATCTGCGTTCGGATTCGAAAGAGCCTCTTTTTGACCCCAGGGCTGCAATCCGATGGACTCCGGATCGCTCCTTAATAAAAGCGCGTTTAACGGCACCAAAGCCAGTGCCATGCCCCCTAAAAAATACCATGCATAACGCCAGCTAAAATTATCAACCACCCAGGGAAATACAGCCCCCACAGTCGCCAGCCCCAATCCGAAACCGGTTGCGACTACACCCATGGTAATGCCGCGTCGTTTAATCGCAACCCATCGTTGCACCAGAGCAACCACCGGCGCCCACATACCGGTAGCTCCCAGGCCGGCAATCGCGAAAAAAAAGCAAGCCGGCCACAGCGAACTCACGGTGCCCATAAAAAAGATACCCAGACTGAGAATCAGCAGGCAGGTGGTAATGACGCGGCGGGCTCCAAATCGATCGCTCAGATAGCCGGTGAAAGGTGAGATGGTGACGTATACGATAAGGTAAAAATTATATATCGATCCGACAGCTGCTCTGCCAAAACCGAGGGTGCGGATCATTTCTGGAAGAATAACACCATAGCCCAGGCGAGCTGAGTAATTTACAAATAGATCGATCCAACAAATTCCAAAGATGATCCAGGCCCAGTGTAATCTTTGACTTTTTTTCACCCGATCTCTCCTTTGTTTGGCAACCTACATGATTTAAACTATTTCTTTTCTGTGATGCAAGGAAATTACGCACATCCGTAATATGATTTTGAAAAATTCGATTTATCTTTTGACATGCTAAGGGGCTTATGCCATAGAGGGCCCACATTCAGGTCTGATGGTTATTGATTTAGAACGTAAAACTAAAAGAGGGATTGCGCTTTGATTTTTTAATAGAGAGGCAGCTATGAATTTAAAGGGTCTTTCTGGCGGCCTCTATGCGCCGCTTTCACCAAAAGATATCGAAACCATTCACGATGCATCCCTGACCATCCTCGAAAAAACAGGATTTCGGTTTGAGGACGGGCTGGATGAAACCATTGATCTACTTGAAGCAAATGGTGCAACCGTAGACAGAGATCGCTCCAGAATTTTTCTACCCAGAAATCTTGTTATGGAGCAGACCCGAAAGGCTCCCGAGCAGGTCATGCTTTACAGTCGAGATGGGAAAAACAACTTGGATCTGACTCAACAGCGGGTTTATTTGGGCACCGGCGGTGCTGCCATCAAAATTCTCGATCTTGAAACCGGCGAGGCCCGCCCGCCAACCCTGAAAGACTTATATCAGCTGGCACGATTGGTTGATGTTCTGGATAACATCCATTTTTTCCTGCGCCCTTGCATACCCACAGATATTTCGGAAACTGCTTACGACGAAAATTCTTTATTCGCCTGTTTGAAAGGCACGGCCAAACACGTCATGTTCGGTGTAACCGATGAACAAGGCTTTCAAAAAGTTTTTGATATCGCTTCAATGGTCGCCGGAGGAGCTGAAAAGCTGAAAGAAAAACCTTTCTTCTCTACGGTAGCCTGTTTTGCCATCAGTCCCTTAAAACTCTGCACTCAGTCGACTTTGAACATGCAAGCGGCAGTGCGCCATCAAATCCCGGTGGCCCTTTCCAGTGCCCCCATGGCCGGATCGACCGCGCCGATGACAATGGCCGGCACATTGGCCCAGCTCCATGCCGAAGAGATGTTCGGAATTACCATATGTCAGTTAACCTGCCCGGGAGCACCGGTCCTTTACGGCGGTATCCCCGGAATGGCCAATTTGCAGGATTTGGGATATCAGGGCGGCGCCGTTGAATGCGGCATGATGAATGCAGCCATTCATCAACTCGCCCACCACATCAAGGTTCCCAATTATAACTCATCCGGGCTTTCGGATTCAAAGATTCCAGATACCCAGGCAGGCTGGGAAAAGGCACTGACGACCCTGCTGGCAGCCATGGGCGGATCGAATTACATTCACCATGCTGCCGGAATGCTGGAGTCCATGTTGACTGTCGCTTACGAACAATATGTGATTGACGATGAAATCATTGGTATGAGCTGCAAGGTGCTGAGCGGAATCACAGTGGATGACGAACATCTGGCACTTGGTGTCATCGATGAGGTGGGTCCCGGCGGCACGTTTATTACTTCAGAGCATACCCTATATCATATGCGGCGTGAATTTTTTAGCGGAAACGGTGTGACGGATCAAAACAGTCGAGATCATTGGATAGAAAGCGGCTCGCGAGACACGCGGAAACGCGCACGCGAAATTGCAAGAAGCATTCTAACTGAAGAAGAAAAGCCTTACCTTTCGGATAGAGTTGAACAGGCCATTCGCAAGAAATATGAAATACGATTATAAAGAGAACGAAGGCATTTTAGCTCATTTTAGTCATTTTAGGCACTTCTAACTTTAGATCACCTTTGGAACTTTTTTTCTCTGTCTTCGAAGATGAACTGCTAATTTTGAGATAACTTATAATGGAACAGCCTAAACAGAGAATTCGGATAGCATTTAATGGGCATCAATTTATTGCTGAGCAAGGACAAACTGTTTTAGAAGCTCTAATTGATAACGGCCATTTTCTGCGCTCGGATTGCGGCGGTAAAGGTCGCTGCGGCAAGTGTCAGGTAAAGATTCACGATCCGGATCTGACGTCCCTATCCCCGCCAAGCGAAGGCGAGGTGCAAATTTTAGGTGAAAAACAACTGGCCGCCGGATATCGATTGGCCTGTTGTACCACGCCCTTAAGGGATGTTTCACTGGAAATTCCCGTCAGCTCACGCTTAAGCGCAAGCGTATTGGAAAAAGCGCCGCCTCTGCTTCTTAAAAAACATATCATTTCAGAAACCCTTGGAGAACGCCCAAAAAATAATTATGGTCTGGCCGTTGATCTGGGTACGACAACGATCGCTGTTTATCTCTGCGATCTGGCAGCCGGAAGGGTGGCGGCTTCAATTGCCATGCGAAATCCCCAGGCCCTGTTCGGGGATGATGTCATGAGTCGAATCAGCGCCATCAGCACAGAACCGGATCTGCTTAAGCGCTTGCAGCGAATGGCGATTAAAACGATTGAGTGGGGCGCGCAGGCCCTCATCGGTTCAAGTCGAATCGAACCGACGCATATTAAAACAATGATCATTGTGGGCAACAGCACCATGATTCATATCTTTGTGGGTCAAAGTCCGTCATCGATCGGTGTGTATCCGTACGAGCCCCAATTTGTGGAAGAAAAACGATTTCTAGCCGAAAGCATTGGATTGCGCTTCAACCCCAAAGCCGAAGTTCGCACCCTGCCCTTGATTACCGGTTTTATCGGTGCGGATACGGTAAGTGCTGCAATTGCGGCGGAACTTGAAGACACGCCTGTCGGAACCATGCTGGTGGATGTGGGGACAAACGGGGAAATCATGTTTTTGGGAAATGAGGGGATGTTGGCCACCTCCTGTGCGACGGGGCCGGCTTTTGAAGGCGCCACCATCCACCACGGCATGCAGGCGGTGCCCGGTGCCATCGATGCGGTACAAATCCATACAAAAAAAAGAAAACTATCCTATTCCGTCATTCAAAATCAAACCGGTAAAAACAAGAGGCCTGCCGGCATCTGCGGTACGGGCGTTATCAGTGCAGTGGCAGAGCTTTTACGAACCGAAATTATTTCAAAGGATGGCGCCTTTAACAGCAAAACAAAACATCCGAATCTTCGGCCGGATGAAAATGGTACGCCGCAATTCATTCTGGTTCCACCTGAAAAAACAGCCGAAGGACAGGCGATTGCCTTAACACAGAAAGATGTGCGCGCAGTCCAGCTGGCCAAAGGAGCACTTCGAACCGGCATTGAACTGCTTTGCAAAAATACAAATACAGATCTGCCGCGAAAAATTTTACTTGCCGGCGCCTTCGGAAACTATATCAAACCTCAGGATGCACTGACGATTGGAATGCTCCCGGAGCTGACTCCCAAGGATATTGAAGGGGTCGGAAATGCTGCCGGAGCCGGGGCCATCCTGACATTATTTGATAAGCGTTTTGCAAAAAAAGCAAAGGAGCTGAGCCGCTCGACACGCGTTTTGGACCTTTCAACGCACCCGGATTTTCAGGACACATTTATTAACTCCCTCGCCTTTCCCTGACGAGATCATTGCAAAGCTTCCCCTTTTGCCCATTTTCTTTGTCAAACTCAAACTGCTAGTTTGCGTCGGCCTTCATTCGGTACTGATTGTCCTTTACGACAATATCGGGCTGGCCGGTCAGTTTCGCGTGGATGCTCCGGCCCATAAAGATCTGCATGCCGTTGGCGCTGGTTGAAATCTTGTCTTCGGTCCTAAGCTCTACCACCCGTGAACTGGTGCCGGCCGCCCGGGCCAGAACCCTGACCATGCGGCTCAATTCGTCCCGTGCAAAGGCGTCGGCGGCGTCAAAATTGTTAAAATGTCTCGCACCCGCAAGGCCCTCGATTAGGAATCCACCTTCCTGATTCGGAATAATTCGCATATGACGTTTCACAACAATATCGCTGGTGATGGCGCCAATCGCGTTGGCAACATCCGAATCCTCCGGCAATATTGCTTTGGCACCTAAAACCTCCGCGGCCCGCGGCAGAAAAAAGTGAATCGGCGCACCGATGCCGACCACCGGTCGCTTCAGATCGATTCGTACGGCATATTGATCGCTCCCGCCCGAAAACAGGTTTTTAACCAGAGCCTTGCATACCGGGCAGGTGAGCAGGGCTTCGGGATCGGTTTCGTCATCCAGTTGCCGTTTCAGCAGCTCCAGAGTTAGACGCTCGATTCCCATATCCAGGAGGTGTCCGGCCATTTCGGGGATATCCATATTTGTTAAACGTGAGAATATCCGGCAGATGCGTTCCGCCGCGCCCTTGTTCCACCGTTCAAAGAGACCCGTCACATGCAAAAGATCGGTGAGCGTCAACCCGCATCGCTGGATGATGAAACTTTCCTCCAGTCGTCCGAGCTTAAGACTCCTTTCTAACAGGACCCCGGTTTGTTTGACGAGCTCGTTAATCGAAAACGGTCGGGATTTCAGAAGGGTTACGATTTTCTCCTCCTGAGGTGTCAAAGCCAGGTTATCTGCCGAACCGGTAAGCACCAGAACCTGCATGTTTTGGGTCGACACGACATTTCGATTCATGTGCGTGTCAAGAAATGCCAGAGCCCGGTCCCATCCGGGATACATCGCAGCCATCCAGGCAATCGGTGCCACCCTTCGAGGACCAATGGAAAACCGCCCATTTTCCCACTTAATAAGGCTGTCGCCGCCCAAACCGGCCGTGCGAATTTCCAGAGCTTTCACGTGGGTCTTGTACCCGCCCACGTTGGATCCGGTTTCACAGACACTAACGACCCCATCCTCCAACGCCGCAGTATCTGTAGTGGTGCCGCCCATATCTACGACCAATGCGTTTTTCAATCCCGTCAAATGACGTGCGCCGGCCACACTTGCCGCCGGCCCCGACAAAATGGTTTCCACCGGTCTCTCTTTGGCCATTTTGGCGCTTATCAGCGTCCCATCTCCTTTCACGACCACGATGGGGGCGAAAATACCCAGCTTTTCCAGCACCTTCTCTAAATCCAGAAGCAGTTTCGCGAGTTTGGGAATGATTCGAGCATTTAACATGGCCGTAAATGCCCGGGTCTTAAAGTTTAGAATACCCGACAGCTCGTGGCCGCATGTGACGAAAAGCCCGGACTCCTCACGAATAATCCGTTTGACCATCAATTCATGAGCCGGGTTGATGGCGCCGGCGTAGCCGGACACTGCAAAGGCTTTGACCTCGTCCTTTTCGACCAATCTTCGGACCACGCGTTTTACCTCCGTTTCATCTACAGAGCTGATTTCCTTGCCCGTGATTTCAAGCTGCCCCGAAATCACGACCTTAGGTTCGTATGGGATTTCATCCGGATCTAAACGGCCATAGGGCGGCATGATGATCATTCCGACTTTCTGACCCTCGCCCTCAACGATGGCATTGGTCGCCAGGGTGGTGGACAATGACACCATCTCCACCTGTCTCAGTTTTTCCTGATCTAGTTTGGACAACGCTTCGTGGATACCCACGGTGAAATCCCATTTTGTGGTCAACGCCTTGCGCTTGCAGACTGTCTTAGACTGGCCAACGTCATATATTACCGTGTCGGTGTAGGTTCCGCCTGCATCGATGCCCAGTCCGATATTCAAACAGGCGGCCTTTTTCACATCAGAGCTGTCGCTTCCCAGCACCATGATTCTGGCTTTGTCCGGTTGGCTCGGCCTCACATTCCAGATCGGATTAGCCGAAAGTGTCGAATGAACGGGGTCAAACTCGACCACGTGGTTCGGAGGAACCACAAGGATTTCATCTGTCGTCTCCTCAGCAGCCAGCAGCTTTTCAATCAGAACCTGGCTGCCGGTGATCTTTTCATATTTCCAATCATATTCCTGCGCCATTTCTCGAGCATACTTTTCATACTTCGGTGAAAGCTTTGCGCCGGTTTCAATGAAGGCGGCTCTCTGGTAATTTTTCTGCCAGGTGCTCAGAAACCGGAAAGTCTCTTCTGCTGCTTTCTTACCGTATTTTTCCACCAATTCGTCATAATTCAACCTTTTGTCACCGTAATAGGCCGACCGTTCCCGTTGGGAATCGGGTTCGGTTTTTTCCTCATACCAGCCGGCAGATATATAATATGTGCCCGGATATTTTTTAAATTCACGACGATAGGCCGCATCTCCGCCCAAAAATAGAGCAATACAATCATGGACTTTCGGCAACGCCAGGGGGATATCCTGGGTCTTGATCCCGATAGTCCCTCGGCCGCATACCCCGTATCCGGCGATGATCCGGTTACACCGGCCGGAGGCAGAAATCTTATCGATGGCAGCCTGAAGTTTTGTCCGAAGCGCGTTGGGGCGGTCGTGCAGGCCGCCCTCCAGGAATTTGACGCCGATATCAATGCCCAGTTTCTTGGCAGCGGATTTGATATCGAGTGCCAGCACGGCACACGCGATCACGTATGGTTTTTTGTTTTTCAATACATGGGACATTCCAATTCAAGCGGATAAGGATTTGTGTATATAAAGGCAACATTGTGGCACTGTCAAGATCCTGATGTTTTTTTAGGGTTTCCAATTCAAACCAAATCATTTGAAAGCTACTCAAATCGATAGAATTCATTGAATATGAGACAAAATGATCCCTTTTTAAAATTTGAAACGCTCAATTTAGGAAAATATTATTTGACCTCTATACTCTCACCCTGTTTCGGTACAACGACTGAAAAGCCTTCTTTTTTCAGATACTCGGCAAATGCCAGGATCTGATCTTCTTCACCATGCACCAGCGCTATCTTTTTTATTTTTAAATTTGAATTTTTAAGAAAACGTAACATTTCCTTTTTGTCGCCATGGGCGCTGAAGCCGTCCATCTTGACGACGCGGGCTTTCAGCGGATACTCTTTGTTGAAAAATTTTACCCGCGGCGCCGGACCTTTCCTGCCGGACTTTTCATATTTGAGACCCTGGTCAAGAATCCGACAGCCCAGTGTATGCCGGGCCTGGTAACCGACGATTAGAATTGTATTTTGCGGATTATGAATTTTATATCGCAGGTGATGCAGTATGCGCCCGGCCTCACACATCCCGGATGCAGAGAGAACGATGTGGGATTTTTTTTCATGGTTAAGGGCAATGGATTCTTCCACCGATCCGACAAAATGAATTTTATCCATTGAAAACGGGTTTTTACCCCGCTCAAGAAAAGCGTCGTGGGTTGCCTCATCATAGACTTCAGGATGTTCACCAAACACCCGGGTGATTTTGGTCGCCAGCGGGCTGTCAACATAAATCGGAATCCGGGGCACCTCATTTTCATCGTAAAGCTCATGCAGCGTGTACAGCAATTCCTGCGTACGGCCGTACGCAAAGGCCGGAATGATTACCGAACCACCACGCTCAACGGTTTCAGTGAGAATCTTTTTTAACTGCGGTTTTAGATCTTGAACCGGCTCATGTAATCGATCCCCATAGGTGCTTTCCATAATCAGCAAATCAATCTGCTGATCCTCTTCATTAAAATCCATGGTCGGATCCTTAATGATCGGCTTGTCAAAGCGTCCGATATCACCGGTATAGCATAATCGAAAATCGCGCCCATTTTCTTGGGCGCGAATCAGTGCGAAGGCCGATCCGAGGATATGGCCGGCATCATAGAAGGTGCACGCCATGTTCTTGCCGATGGATATGGGATGCCGGTACGGGTAACCGTCAAACACCTCAAGTGCTTCATCTGCATCCGCTATGTTATACAGGGGTTCGACTTTTTCGAGACGATGGGTTTCGATCATCTCGTTAATGGTGTCCAGATTTAGATTGTGGCGGTTTTTCTTAAGTATTTTTTTAATTTCCTTTATTTTTCGATTACTGATTTTTTCCCCGCTTTTAGATGTATGCATCTTGCTCAAAGCGTTACGGGCAGTTTTATAGTTTAAATAGTTTGCATCTGATTCTTGAATGTGAGCCGAATCGCGCAAAAGATATTCACTGGCCGCTGCGGTGGCGCGAGTACAGATGATCCGGCCGGCAAAATCGTTCTTTGTCAGCAAAGGGATTCGACCGGAGTGATCAATGTGCGCATGGGAAAGCACAATATTTGTGAGTATACGCGGATCAAAGGGGATCACTCTATTTTTTTCGGCGGTTTCTTTACGCCGTCCCTGGAACAATCCGCAATCCAGGATGACCCGGTCTTCACCTGTTGTCAAAAGGTGCATCGAGCCTGTTACTTCCCGTACAGCGCCATAAAAGGTTACGTACATTTTCCACTCCTTTCGCTGGTAGCTGGCTACTTGTCACTGGCTCCTGGCCTCTTGCTACTGGCTGCTCGTTACTGCATGAAAACAGCTCAAAGCTGAAGGCTCAAAGCTCAAAGAGAAAATAGAATAACCCTAAAACATCTAAAATGGATATAAACAATAAGAACTATAGGTTCCGTACCCCATGCGCTATGCTCATTCATTCCACATTCCGCATTCCGAATTCCGCATTCCGAATTCAAATAAACTGGTGCCCTTCCGCTCTTAACGCATCGATTGCCTCTGAGAGATTTTTTTCTTTAACCATCAGATAATCAGTATCAAACGTTGATAACACAAATACGGAAACACCGCTTCTAGCCAATGGCTGAGTTAAAGAAAAAATAATGCCAATTTCAGAAAAGTCTAATGGCCCTTCAACCTTAAAACATCGCCATCCGGCTTCGCTTGTCGTACCGCGGGCAACGAGCGTTTCGGCGCAGACGATTGTTAGTTCCTCTTCTGTGCGAGTGATCGAATAAAATCCGGATTGATCAATCCAATCCGGAACCGGTGCGGTGGGCTCAAAACGGCAAACAGCCATTCGGTCGGGAAGAATTTTGAGGGAAAGATTTTTCGAATTCATCGTTTCTTTTTTCAAAGACTTTTTTACAAAAATCTTATCAACAAGGTCTTCAGCCGGGCTGCCGATCTATTTTCTTGCCGACAAAATAGGCATGCCCAATCGCAACCAGCCAGGAGCCGGCAATGACGATTAAACTGATTGTTTCCAGCCCCCACCCACCCGCGGAATCTCGGCTGAGCATTTCTTTTAGAGCAATCACGTCCAGCTTATTATCTGCCAGGAGGGGCAAAACCTGATCAATCATGTGGGAAGCACGTTGAATAATACGGTAAATGAGCACAATAAAACCGGCCGTCGCTAAAATGACAAAGACAATTCACGACGGAACACGTCCTAAAATCAATTGCCCGAGTCCTGGATACACCAGGCCGGATAAAAGCATCCCTTTAGTTGATTCCTTCATTTCCTTTTTTCCTTGGCCGGCGGCTGACTTCTATAGTAATCTATTACCGGTTAAGACTATATATGTTGTATTTGATTTAAAAAAACATACAATATATAGTAACAAATATCAAAGGCGAACATTGATATAATGAAATCAAATCGAATAAATATGCTGCTGGCGGCGTTCAGCGGCTTGCTGTTGACCGGCGCATTTCCCAAGATCGGGCTGGACTGGCTGGCCTGGTTTGCGCTGGTACCGCTGCTGGCGGCAATTGCGAATCTTTCTGCTAAAGAAAGCTTTCGGATCGGTTTTATCGCCGGCCTGGTTCATTATCTGTCACTGCTCTACTGGGTGGTGCCCGTCATGCGAACCTACGGGTATCTTCCATTATACCTGAGCATCGCCATTTTGTTCCTTTTTGCAGCGGTTTTAGCGCTTTTTCCGGCTGCTTTTTCCATGGTTCTTGTAACCATCGGCCGCACACCCGTGCGGTTCCTGATCACAATGCCCTTGCTCTGGGTGGCGCTGGAATATATTCGAACCTTTATCTTCACCGGATTTCCATGGGCATTGCAGGGGCACTCCCAGTATCTGCGACACCATTTGATTCAAATCGCCGACCTGTTTGGCGCATATGGGGTTTCCTTTTTAATTGCCCTGAGTAACATGGCTGTTTTTTTGACCCTAACACATATCACCAAGCAAATGTGGCAACATAAGCCGGTTTCAAGACGTCCGCTGGCTGCTGCAGCTATTTTGTTTGCCCTGGGCTTTCTTTTTACATGGATTTATGGAGCCTGGCGTATAAAAACAACGGATCAGTTGATTGCAGCGTCGCCAACCGCACGTATCGCCGTTATCCAGGGAAATATCAATCAGGCTGTAAAATGGGACCCTGCATTTCAAGCCGCTACCATCAAAACCTACAACCGGTTATCTCTTTCAACAAAATCAGAAAATCCAGATCTGATCGTCTGGCCCGAATCCGCCACCCCATTTTATTTATTTTACGACAAAGAAACAACTCAGAAAGTAATTGAAGGCATCCAACAGGCCGATACCGACTTTCTTATTGGAAGCCCTTCCTTTGCTCGCAACCAGGGCGATATTGAATATTATAACAGTGCCTATCTGATCCGTCCTCGATCTAAAAGCATCAGCAAATACGACAAAACCCATCTGGTCCCATACGGCGAATATGTTCCCTTTAAACGCTGGCTTCCCTTTTTAGGCAAGGTTGTCGCCCAGGTGGGTGATTTCAGCCCGGGTAAACCCGGCAAGACCTTGCCCTGGAAAAAAGATGCTTTAGTAGGCGTACAAATCTGTTACGAAATTATTTTCCCCGGGCTTTCCCGGACGATGGTAGAAAACGATGCCGTTTTACTGATCAACATCACCAACGACGCGTGGTTTGGCAAAACCAGCGGGCCTTATCAGCATTTTTCCATGACCATATTTCGGGCAGTGGAAAACCGGCGGGCACTCGCGCGAGCGGCCAATACGGGTATCAGCGGCTTCATCGATCCCGTGGGCCGGATCTTAACATCAACCCCTTTGCTCGAGGAGGCAGCGATGACCCGCACATTACCGTTGATCCGCAACATAACCTTTTATACCCGTTTCGGGGACCTGTTTGCTCTGACTTGCCTGGCGGGTGCACTTTTTGGTATACTACTTGAGTTTGGCAAATATGGGCTTAGATTAAAAAGAAGTTAATCCGCCTGAGGCGGACTCAACCAATAGAGGGAGGTAAATAAAATGTCTGTAGAACTCAAACAAAACTTAAAGGATCTTCAACAAAAACTGGTAACCCTGCGGGGCTATCTTTGACCTTGCGGGTAAAGAAAAGCGCCTGGCTGAAATTGAACAGCATATCGCCAAAGATGGATTCTGGGACAATCCGGAAAAAACCAAACCCATACTAAAAGAGCGCACATCACTTTCAAATAAAATTGAAAAATTCAAAAAGCTGGCAGACGATCTGGAAGAAAATCAAATTCTGCTGGATCTTGCAGTTGATGAATCTGATGAAGAAACCCTTGCCGAAGTTACACAGCAAATTACCGGCCTGGATCAGAGAATTGCGGCCCTATCTCTGGAGCTGATGCTCGACGGTGAAGACGATGGTAAAAACGCCATCGTATCCATCAATGCCGGCGCCGGCGGAACCGAAGCCCAGGATTGGGCTGAAATGTTATTTCGGATGTATACCCGCTGGGTGGAGCGCCGGGGTTATCAAATCGAGTTGATTGATTTTCAGCCCGGAGAAGAGGCCGGGATAAAAAGTGTGACGTTTACCGCCGCCGGCGAAAATGCATACGGGTATCTAAAATCGGAAATCGGAGTTCACCGCCTGGTCAGAATATCGCCGTTCAACGCCAGCGGCAAACGCCATACCTCTTTTGCGTCCGTGTTCGTCTATCCCGAACTGGATCAAAAAATCATCGTCGATATTGAAGATAAAGACCTGCGAATTGACGTATACCGCGCCAGTGGCGCCGGCGGCCAGCACGTCAACAAAACCTGCAGTGCCGTACGCATTACTCATCTTCCGACCGGGATCGTTGTGCAGTGCCAGCAGGAAAAATCCCAGCACCGTAACAAGGATATGGCTTTAAAAGTATTGAAAGCCCGGCTTCACCAGCATGAAAAACAAAAACAGGATGAAAAACTTCAGGAGGTTCACGACAGCAAGGATGACATCGCCTGGGGCAGTCAGATTCGCTCTTATGTCCTGCATCCCTACCAGATGGTGAAGGATCATCGCATCAATCTGGATATCGGAAACGTCAATGAGGTGCTGGACGGCGGCATCGATCCGTTTATCGAGGGGTGCTACTCGCAAAAAACATAAATAATTTCACTTCGTTCAATGATCGTGCGGCCTAACGGCAGCACTAGAGGAGCGGCCTTTCAGGCCTCGAGGAGCGTTCCTGCGGAACTTGAGGCATAAAAAAGCCTTTAGCCTCACTGATATTGAGACGATCTTCAAGCGTAGCGCTCCTAAAACGAAGTGCTCCTCAAGCGGAGTATCTGCGAAGCGGTCTATTACAATGAACCCGATTGATTTTTTAGCGCAATACTACGACTCGCGTTCCAAAGCATTTAAAATTCTGGTTGAGCATGGCAAGCTGGTGGCAAATAAGGCCCTGGCTGCTGCCCGGCGCGTCCCCGGGCTGAAGCCCGATCTCGAACTTATCGAAACCGCAGCCATGCTGCATGATATCGGTATTTTTCTGACCAACAGCCCGGGTTTTGGCTGTTACGGAAAACATCCCTATATCTGCCACGGCATCCTGGGAAGTGAGCTGTTAAAAGGAAAAGAGCACCCCGAACTGGCGCTGGTTTGCGAACGGCACGTCGGAGTGGGTATCAGTATCGAAGATATCCAGCGCCATAATCTGCCGTTGCCCAATCGCGACTTGATACCGGTATCTATTGAAGAGCAGATCATCTGCTATGCAGACAAATTTTTCTCCAAAAACGGCAACTCTCAGCCATCCGAAAAATCCATTGCGGGCATCATCGACAGTTTAAGACGTTACGGACCCGACAAAGTACAGCGCTTTAAGTCCTGGGTGCTAATGTTCGAATAAAGGTTTCCTTCCTTCGCCTTAAAGGCTACGAAGGACAAACAGGTGTCAGGTAAAAGCATAGGGCTGAGGACTGAGAACTGAGTGAGGCAGGCCACCGTGCCCGTCGAAGCGAAAGGGGGTTCGCCTGGGCCCATGAATTGCCTGCCGCGGCGACTTGTCCCGGCGTAGTCTTGACGAAGTCGGAAGCTCGCCAGAGCGAAGATGGGCGTGCCGCGGCATAGTCACACTAAAAGCGTGACGACGCCGGGTCGTTTTCCGGCTTAATCAGGCAAGGCTTTTCTGCCTCAGGCACGGTTTGCCTGCTTCCGGCATAAGCCTGATCCCCATTACCGCATTACATTCTGTGCAGGTTCTGCACGAACACCCCTTGTATGTTACTTTAAAGGTACATATAGCGCTTATAAGTTACTTTAAAATAACATCTCCATAAAATTTTCTTGACTGAGTGGCAGAATCAGTATATGTTACTTTAAAGGTACATATAACACTTATAAGTTACTTTAAAATAACATGACCAGGGTTAGTAAAATTTCAGAAGCACCGCCGGCCGCTGTCGAAGAGGCGTTGATCCGATTGGGGCGCAACATCCGTACCGCCCGTTTGCGGCGCAGGCTGACCCTGGAAGATCTTGCCGGGCGTATCGGTGTTTCGCGTCAGGTACTGGCGCAAATCGAGAAAGGCAAGCCGACCACTGCCGTCGCCACCTATCTAGGGGCCCTGTGGGCGCTTGGCCTTTTGAAGCAGCTGAGAGATGTGGCCGACCCGGACCGCGATGCGGAAGGCAAGATTCTGGATCGGGCCAGAAGCCCAAAGACGGCGCCGAAAAGAAGGAAAATTGACGATGATTTCTGAGCGCGAGTGCTATGTATATATCGTCCCACCGGGCGCAACGGAATTTGTCACGGCGGGGCGCTTCCGCGTATCCCCGACACCTGATGGCGAAGCCGTCGGGGAATTCGTGTACGGGCGGCGCTATCTTGAGCGTGATGATGCGGTCGAGCTGGACCCTGTGGAGTTGCGGCTTCGGAGGGGCCCGTACGAAACCGCCCGGATGGAGGGCTTCTTCGGCGCCATCCGGGATTCCATGCCTGACTTCTGGGGACGACGCATCATTGAAAGAAACACAGGCCATACGCAGCTTGAAGAGTTTGATTACCTCATGCAGGGACCGGACGACCGGGCGGGTGCGCTGGGATTCGGGTTGAATGTGGAACCACCGGCACCGCGACGCAAATTCAACCGCACCCTTGATCTGGAGCGTCTGCTGGTCACAGCCGACGCCATCATAAAGGATGAACCTGACATCGCCGGCTCCGCCGCCGGGCAGGTGGAAGCGCTCATGCTGCTCGGCACGTCGATGGGGGGTGCCCGCCCCAAGGCCGTGGTGCAACACGATCAGGATCTCTGGTTGGCCAAATTCAGCCGGCAGGACGATCGCTGGGATCATCCGCGCGTTGAGCATGGTTTGCTGAAGCTTGCGGAAGCCTGCAACCTCACCGTAGCCGACAGCGAAATCACAACCGTTGCCGGGCGGGATGTTCTGCTTGTGCACCGGTTTGACCGCCACCGGACGGAGGGCGGCTACCGGCGGCACCGCATGGTCAGCGCGCTCACGTTGCTGCAAATTGACGATGATCCAACGGCGCGCACGGACTGGTCCTACATTCTGCTTGCTGATGAACTTCGGCGGGTAAGCGCTGAACCGGCGGCAGACCTTCGCGAACTGTTTGGAAGGATGTGCTTTAACGCCGCTGTCTCCAATCTGGACGACCACCCGCGCAATCATGCCATATTGGCAAAAAAACGGGACTGGCGGCTGAGCCCGGCGTTCGATCTGATCCCCTCGCCTGTTATTGCGATTGACAGGCGCGATCTGGCAATGAGGTGCGGACGGTTCGGCCGCTATGCCAACCGGGAAAATCTGCTAAGCGAACAGGGCCGCTTTTTTCTTTCCAAAACAGAGGCGACGGTCTTGCTGGATGGCATTGTTGAAACCGTCCGCTCACAATGGCGACCCGTAATGCGGCTCGCAGGCGTCAGTGAGGCGGACTGCGAAGCGATTGCCGGCGCTTTCCTTTACGACGGTTTCTTTTACGAGGATGTTGCCTGAAAGATCCTTTCCACGAACACGATAAGGGAAGTCCAGGGTCAATAAGTTTGAAAAATAGGCACACGGCGCAGGTCTCACGGTAAATTCAAATTAAAAAAAGCCGTGCAGGTAATAAGCTGCATGGCTTTTTTTATTTTAATTCATGCTCTTAGCAACCAGTTTAACAAGACTTGCTTGTCGCGGCGAAGCTCGCCAGAGCGAAGATGGGTCGTTTTCCGGCTTAATCTGGTATAACAAAGAGCCTTCGGCTCTGTGGGGGGCAATTAGTTAATTCGTTGATTAGTTAAATAGTATTTGAACTGGAGAAAATTCATATTCTGAAATGGTTGACTAGCGTTTAAAGGCTGAGGATTTTGTGACTTTTGCGCAGTCGATCGCCTGTGATGGAGGTGCGGCGGTTGACCGGCGGGCATGGCGCACTGTAGGCTAATGGGGGGCCTATAAAAATATAAATTTCTTTTAGTTCATTTGTTCAAATTTATTCTTTTTATCGATTTATTCTTCCCTGTTAAGGCTCTGACTTATCTTAAAATTGTAATTTTATTGGGTACGCCTACAAAATCATAGCTGTTTCAAGCTAGAAACTTATAATTTTATGGGCGTCCCCATGCTTCCCTTTACGTAAAACCGCATAGTTTTCCCGGTCAGGTTCAGCGAATTGTTATAAGGTTTTCTGTGCCAATTATATATGTCATATTAAATGGTTATGGTGAAATAAACACAAACAATATTCAAGTTTGACACCGATTACAATAATGCGTAAAATGGTGTTAAAGTTTGGAGGATTGCCATGATAAATTATACCGCAAAATATACTAAAATTGCCTCCGGTTATATGGGACAGCTTGTTGAGTGGCCTGAAGTCGTTACTGAAGGTAAGGATCTCGAAGATTGCCGCGCTACGCTTCGTGACGCACTCAATGAGATGGTACTTGCGTATACAGAGCTTGGGAAAGAAGTCCCACTGGGCAACGCTCTTATTGAGCAGCTTCCCGTAGAGGTCGAACATGTCGGTCAAACGACGTGATTTAATACGCTATTTGGAAAAGAAAGGTTTTTACCTGCTTAGAGAAGGTGGCAAACACCCCATTTACACAAACGACAAGAAAATAATTCCGGTTAAAAGGCACAAACAACTCGATAGGATCACAGCCAACGAACTCTGCAAACAGGCCGGACTAGATCCAAAATTTTAATTTCTCCCTTTTCAACGACCCACCTAATATGATTCCCACCACCTTATAACGCTGAAGCTCACTTGCCACTATGGAGCGCAGCGGAATAGCGGTCAAATGCAGCGCATTGTTATCCCGTGATAAGATTATTTTTGCAAATTGACTCTTTGCATTATAAAAAATTCATACCCATAAAAATCCGAATATTTTTTATAAATATTTATTTCATTTTTCATCTCTTCAAATATACCTATTGCAATCTCATTACCTTGATATTTCTTATTCAAGCGGGATAATTCTTTTTTCGCCGGCAAATAATAACTATCAAACCATGATGATTCTGATAGTGTGAAATTAGAGATTAATTGGAATCCTTCATTTTGAATTAACTCGATATTGCTTTTAACATCCTTAATGTCTGGATATTCCTTTTCAAAATATTGAATGACAGGGGGAGGCGGATTGGATGAAAGAAATACAAGTTCTGTCACAGCCAAATATCCATTATTTTTTAATAATTGATGACACCGTTTTAAGCCATTTTGAAATCCCATAAAATACAGAGCCCCTTCTGACCAAATAATATCAAATGTTTTATTGTCAAAATCCATATCAAGCATTGATATATTTTTAGTAACAATATTATCTTCAAACCCTTCATCCCGTGCTGTTTTCATCAATTTGTCAAGGAATGCTTGATGATTATCTAAGGCAATGATTTTGCCATTTGAGATTTTTGCTAATTCAATGGTTTGTACTCCCGGACCACATCCAATATCTAAGATAAATGGCTGCTTTGGCAGTTTTGGAATTATATTGAAAGCGCGACGGGTAGATTCATTATCACCAGGTCCACATCGTGGTAAAGCCTCAAACAATTCGTAAAAATATTCCATTCCTTCCATAATGCACCTCTTTCGTTGGGACAATTAATAATGCGGGATAACGTGGAGGTGAGCTGCGGCCTTGATGAGTATCGAATCAGCACGGCCTTTACGCTAAACCGGCGGACTGCATGCCGTCAGCTCCACTGATTGGTTAGCGTTTAAGTTCTGGAAATTTGCTTAGGAACTCTCTGGGGCTGACAATCTTAATGTTCATGTAATCCTGGATTACTTTGAGAGCTTTGTCACCTGAGATAACAAATTTGGCCTTCAAAGCTACTGCACATTCAATGAACATATTATCGTCAGGGTCTTTTTCCACAATATGCAATTCTGGCGTTTTTGCCGTGAACACGACATTAAAACCATGTGCAAAAAGACCTAGTAATTCGTCTATCTCTTTTTCATTTTGTAGCTCAAGCCGGCGAAGAACTTCTATGTATTCATCAATGATGGGTTTAGATAGACAAAGGGTGACTTCCCCCGATTTCCAATGATCAATTATTTTACGAGGATTACCGCCAAAAAAGGAGGAAATGAAAACGTTTGTATCCACCACAACCCTAATCACTTTTTCGCTCTCACTTCCTTAATGGCACGATGGATTTCTTTGGGACCAATTTTTCGGGATGTAAGCTTATCTCCTATACGTTGCCAAAGATCATCAATATACAAACCGATATCTCGATTTTTAACATAGTCTTCCAACAGTTCTCTGACAACCTCACTAACGCTCTTACCCTCGGCCTTTGCGAGGCTATTTACTTTATATTTGAGCTCAGGATTTATTCGAACTATCATTTGGGTGGTCATTTTAATCCTCCATCAATGATGCTATAATGTATATACGATATATCAGGCATTGTTAAATGTCAAGAATGGATTCAATTAAATGAGAAAGGAGGCGCTAACG
>PVMK01122739.1_pt1 | contig 23370 bp, 26 predicted proteins | sample 1853481 | NCBI WGS metagenome assembly PVMK01 (sample SAMN08533507, study PRJNA380276) | Marine sediment metagenome, whole genome shotgun sequencing project. | reverse complement strand
GAGCTGAAACCGATGAGTAAGGACGGGTAGGCAACAACCCGAACCGAATCCGCTGGAGCAATCGAAGGCCCCGGGGTTAACCTCCCGGGGCCTTCTCATGGACTACCAGCAAGCTGTCACATATCTCGATCGTCACATACGTCTCGGTGGCAAACCCGGCCTCGACCGCATGAACGATCTTCTCGACCACATGGGCAGACCCCATGAGGGCTACCCCATCATCCATGTGGCCGGGACCAACGGGAAGACCTCGACCTCTCGTCTGGCCACGCTGATTCTGGTTTCTCATGGTTTGACCACCGGCACTCACACCTCGCCACATCTCCAGAAGGTCGAGGAGCGATTGGCCATCAACGGCAGATCTGCCACTGCCGACGAGTTCGCGCTGGCAATGTCAGACGTAGCGGCTTTCGCCGATGTACGAGAAGGACGAGGCAGTGAGCCGAACACATATTTCGAGCTGACCACTGCCAGTGCATTTGCCTTTTTCGCGGACCAGGCGGTGAACGCCGCAGTTATCGAGGTCGGGCTGGGTGGCCGACTCGATGCAACCAACGTCGTCGATGCCGAAGTATGTGTGGTGACATCGATAGGGGTTGACCACTCCGAGTACCTCGGCGAGGATATTGCATCAATCGCGGCGGAGAAGGTGGCCATCGCCGGCCAAAACTCGATACTCGTGACTGGCCCACTTCCAGATGCCGCGCTGGATGTGGCGAATGACAAGAGTCGTGAGCTGGGCATCCAGCATCGGAGGTTCGGAGTCGACTATTCCCTCGGTGAGAGCCAGCGAGGGGTTGGTGGTTGGCTGGCAACCATTCACGGCGCCGAGGAGGATTATGAGGAGGTCTTCCTGCCCCTCCATGGGAGGTTTCAACTCATCAACCTGACCATGGCTGTTGCCGCAGCCGAGGCGATGCTGGGTGGCAAACTCGACTCTGAGGCCGTCCAGAGTTCCGCCGCCGCCGCGACCATGCCAGGACGCATGGAGCCACTGTCCACCTCTCCTCTGGTTTTGGTGGATGGCGCCCACAACGCGGACGGGATTTTCACCCTCGTTGAGTCGCTTCTCGACGAGTTCCCGACAACCCGGTGGCAACTCCTTTTCGGTGTGATGGGTGACAAGAACGTCGAGTTGATGATCGAACGACTCGAGCCGGTCCTAGACGGCGTCATCACTACTGCGGTAGATGACAAGCGAGCCGTTGATGCTCTCAGTCTCGCCGACCGTGCAGCGAAGGTCCTCGACGTTTCTGTTCTGGCCGGCGACACGGTGGAGGAGGCATTGGACATGGCGCAGGCGGAGGCTGGTTCCGACGGAGCTGTTTTGGTGGCCGGCTCTCTTTATCTGGTGGGAGCGGTGAGGGATCTTCTCACCGGGTGACTTCGCCCAATTGGCTTCGTCCGGATAGCGTTATCACCGTATGCCAGTTGAACACACCTTCACAATGATCAAGCCCGACGGTTTTGAGCGAGGGTCTGGTGGGCGAGATAATCTCCCGGTTTGAGGACAAGGGTCTCAATCTGGAGAGGATCCGCAGGCTCACAGTCGACGAGGACCTCGCCAGACTTCATTATGCCGAGCACGTGGAGAGGCCCTTCTTCGCGGAGTTGATCGAGTTCATCACCTCAGGTCCGGTGGTAGCCATGGAATGGTCGGGAGAATCGGCGATCTCGGTTTGCCGGACCTTGATGGGCGCCACCGATCCGAAGGATGCAGATCCCGGAACCATCAGAGGCGACTACGGAACAGTGGTGACCAACAATCTGGTTCACGGATCGGACGGCCCGGAGAGCGCTGCCCGGGAGTTGGAGATCTTCTTCGGCTGAGCCCGAGTGCTATCTATGGCACAAGTCGGGGAGCGCACCTACAATTCCTGGATCTGCCCCGGGAGCTTCCCCAGCTATGGCTGAAACTCTTCTTTCTTTTGCCGGCCAGGACATGGCAATCGACCTTGGTACCGCCAACACGCTCGTTTACGTGCGTGGGAGCGGCATCGTGCTCAATGAGCCGTCCGTGGTCGCTATCGATTCGACAAACAACAAGCCGCTGGCCGTAGGTATGGAAGCCAAACGGATGATCGGCCGGACCCCGTCTCACATCACCGCGATTCGTCCCCTTCGCAATGGGGTTATTGCCGATTTCGACATCACAGAGAAGATGCTGCGTTATTTCATTCAGAAGGTGCACAAACGCAAGTGGGCCCGTCCCCGAATAGTCGTCTGCGTCCCGTCCGGGATCACCCCTGTCGAGCGTCGTGCCGTCGAGGAAGCGGCCTACCACGCTGGTGCCCGTCGGGCATACACGATTGAGGAACCGATGGCCGCTGCCATCGGGTCGGGGCTTCCGATCGGTGAGCCCTCCGGGTCGATGATCGTTGACATCGGTGGTGGAACCACAGAAGTTGCGGTCATCTCGCTCGGCGGGATCGTTGTATCTCGATCGATTCGGGTCGCCGGTGACGAAATCGACACAGCGATCATCGACTGGATCAAGAAAGAGCACAACGTTCTCATCGGTGAGAGAACGGCCGAGCAGCTCAAGCTGGCAGTTGGCTCGGCATGGCCGTACGCCGACGAGCCTTCGGCAGAAGTCAGAGGCCGCGATCTGGTGACAGGTCTTCCCAAAACGATTCTTCTCTCCAGTCCCGAGATCAGAGAGGCCATCGAGGAGCCCACTCAGGCAGTCGTGGACGCGGTCAAATACACACTTGACAAGACGCCTCCTGAACTGGCGGCTGATATCGTCGAGCGTGGAATCGTGCTCACTGGAGGAGGAGCACTTTTGGTTGGAATAGACCATCGTCTGGCCCATGAGACGGGGATGCCCATTGTGACTGCGGCCAAGCCGCTGCAGTCGGTGGTGCTTGGCTCGGGGAAGTGCCTGGAGGAGTTCGACGCGTTGCACTCGGTGCTGGCGTCGTCGGCCAGGCCATGATTCCCTACCACCGTCTCTTTCCATGGTGAATAGAGAGCCCCGCGGCCACACACTCCCGCTCCTTGTATCTCTGATCATCCTTGGGGTGCTTCTGATGACCTTCGACGTTCGACTTCAAGGTGGTGGCGTGGTCGGTGTGCTTCGGACAGGCACCCAAACGATCATCGCCCCGGTGCAACAGGCAGCTTCCTATGCGGTCAATCCGGTTGCCGACATGATCGACTCGCTTTCGAACCTTTCGAATCTCCGTGAGGAGAACATCGCTCTCAGACGTGAACTTGCCGAAGCCGAGGCTTCGCTGGTCGGAGTCCAGGACCAACTCGCCCGACTCGAGCACCTCGAGCAGCTTTACGGAATGGAGGCTGCGGGTGACGAGATCGGCCGTACTGTCGCAAATGTGATCGGCAGACCGGATGCCTTCGATGCCGCCCTGATCATCGACAAGGGGACTTCCGATGGCGTCGTCGTTGGTCAACCTGTCGTTGACACCAACGGGTATGTCGTTGGGACTGTGAGAAGTGTCACCCGGGGGAGCGCAACGATCGTTCCCATCACAGCAGACCGTCAAGCCTTGACCGTGATGGTGGGAGACCAGATCGGTTCTCTTCTTTCACAGGTGGCAACCGACGAGATGAGGCTCGAGATTCTCACCGCTCGCGAGCCCGTGCTGGTGGGCGATGAGGTTCGCACCTCGGCCGTTTCGGCAAGCTTTCCGGCTGGCCTGCCGGTTGGTGTGGTTATCGAAGATGCGGCGCCTTCGATCGATGTGCTGAACGCGAAGGTCGATCTGTTTGTGAAACCCGACACGCTGAGACTCGTCGTTGTCCTGGCATGGCCACCGGATCCCATCACGGCGAGCAGCGGTGAGACCATCCTCCCAGCCGAGACGTCCACGACCACGACGTCGACTGAAGGGGATGGCTCATGAGATTTCCCAAGGGCCTGATCGTTGTCACCGTTCTTCTCTTTGCTGTCGTGATCCAAATCACACTGTTCGGTCAAATCCGCATCATTGCCCCCGATCTGGTGATGTTGGTCGTGATCCTCCTCGCACTCACTCGCATTCGTCCTGAGCTCGTTCTCGGAGCTGCGTTCTTGTCGGGTTTGGTCGTCGATCTTCTGGGATCATCCTTGCTAGGGCTTCGGGCAATCGTTTTCGCCACTGTCGCCTACATCGCGTTGCGGACCAAAGAACGCGCCGAGATTGGTCGATTCGCTGTGGCGCTTTGGGTGGGGATTCTCACGCTCGTCGGGGTCGTTCTCCTTGTTCTCATCGGAACCCTGTTCGGACAGACCAGTCTTTTGGGTCCAAATGTGGCCCGTCTGATACTCGTGGTGCCGTTGGCCAATCTGCTGCTTGGCGGTCTCCTCGGCCCCGCCTTTGTCAGGCTCATTGACGGGAATACAACCGCCTTTCGCTTCTCATGAAATTTGCAGTCAGGCTTAGCGTTCTCGGGATCGCGTTCGTGGTCATGTTCTCGGTGGTGGGGCTTCGCTTGTGGTTTATTCAGGTCGCCGAAGGCCCGGCAATCGCACGGGCGGCCGAGGAGCAGACCTGGATCCAGAAGACGACCTATGCCCCAAGAGGATCCATTTACGATCGTAACGGAGTTCTCCTGGCCACCAGCCGCATGGTTCCCGCAGTGGTGATCGACCGCACGTTCGTCGAGCCGGATGAGCGTGAGGAGCTGATCAAGCGTATTTCGGCGATGCTCGCCATCGACGGCGAGGAGCTCGACGCGCTCTATGAGAAGGAAGGAATCAACGCCCGTTTTCAGGTCGCCACCGTATCCAACGAACTCGCATATCAAGTGAACGAGCACCTCGATGTTCTTCCCGGGGTGGAGATCGTCTTGGTTCCTGAGCGTGTCTATCTGTCCGGCCCCACCCTGGCCCATGTGATCGGTCATCTCGGGCTTCCCGACGAGGGCGACGTGGAGGAAAACCCCGATATCGACCTGAACCTCCGTATCGGCAGATTGGGTGTCGAGAGCGCGTACGACCAGTTTCTTCAGGGAGCGTCAGGCATCCTGGAATATCGGGTGAGACGCGGAGTGATCATCGACCAAAGACCTCCCGTGGACCCGGTCCCCGGCAACTCCCTCGAGCTCACCATCGATCTCGAGTTGCAGCAGCTCGTCGAGCTTGCCCTCGAAGAGGGGATTGCCCTGTCGAACGCGGTCAAGGATGCAGACCGCGAGGCCGGGGATGAGGTGTTCAACGTGACGGAGAAGGCCGCCGCGGTCGTCCTGGACCCGAAGACGTTTGAGATTCTGGCCCTCGCCTCAGTGCCGGACTTCGATCCACAGCTGTTTGTGACCGGGATACATGCTGAGACCTTTGCCGATCTCAACGAGCGTGAGGCTTTGTTCAACAGGGCAATAGGTGGTCGCTATCCGCCCGCATCGACATTCAAGGCAATCACATACACGGTGATCGAGGAAGAGAATCTTCCCTTTCCCGATCGGGACGATGTCGACTTGAGCGAACGTCTGGTCAATTGCGACGGAAAGTTCATTCTTCCCGAGTTGGCCGATGGCTCTCCGCAGGTGAAGCGTGACTGGTACGACGGTCGTTTCAATTTTGGCTGGCTCGACATTCACGGTGCACTGCAGAACTCCTGTAACAAGTTCTTCTGGGCGGCCGGCCTCGGCACATATCTCGCCCTGGACGGAACGGTGAGAGAGACAGTGATCCAGGACTGGGCCGGCGACGTCGGGTACGGATCGGCAACGGGTATCGATCTTGGTGGGGAAATCGACGGCACCATCCCGAGCAGGGCAGAGTTCGAGCGTAGGGCCGAAATACAAAGAGAGAACCCAAACGCCGGTCTGCTGCATCCAAGTCGTCTCGAAGAGGATGGCGCCATTTGGCAGGGTGGAGATCTGATGGACTTTGCCATCGGCCAGGGGGCTTTTGAGGCCACGCCTCTTCAGGTGGCGGTCTCCTATGCAACCCTGGTCAACGGTGGACGGGTGATGGAACCACGAGTGGTTCGTCGGGTGACTGATTCGTCGGGTAACACGGTGCGGGACATCAGTTCGCCTCAGATACGGACTGTTCCGATCAGTTCGGCCACCCGGTCATCGCTTTTGCTCGACCTGGGTCGGGTAGTGAGCTCGGGCACGGCTAGAGCGGCTTTTGGCGACTTCGGTGAAGGCCTCGACCAGATTGGCGGCAAGACAGGCACCGCCGAGATTTCCGCCAATCTGGACAACCACGCCTGGTTTGTTGGTGTTGCTCCGCTTGACGACCCACAGTTCATCGTGGTGGTTCTCGTGGAAGAGGGCGGTTCGGGGGGACGAATCGCCGCACCCGTGGCACGCCACATCCTTCAGTACCTCATGGGCAATGAGCCCACCCCGATCGTTGAAGGCGAGAAGACGGACTGATGACAGTTCTGACCAGAATCCGCGAGGTCGCTGTTGTCCGACGTGACAACAAGTTCGATCGCATTCTCTTCGCGACGATGCTCGCGCTGTCCGGATTTGGGCTGCTGATGATCTACTCGGCGACTCGGGAATCTGGCACCTTCTCGATGGAGCGCCAGATGATCTTTGTAGCTGCGGGACTGATCATCTACTTGCTCGCTTCCAACATCGACTACCGCGAATACCGGGGGGTCATTCCTGTCATCTCGCTGGTTACGCTGGTGCTGCTCTTGGCGGTCTTCGTGTTTGATCCTGTCAACAGCGTGAAGCGATGGATTCCGCTGGGGTTCTTCAATCTTCAGCCTGCGGAGTTCGCCAAGGTGGTGGTGATCGTGGTCCTGGCCAGCCTTCTCGCTCCGTCGAGACGGGACGAGCTCGGACCCAAGACCATGAGCTGGCAGAAGGTGTCACAGGCTGTTGGGATCGTCGCGATCCCCGCTGTTCTCATCTACATGCAACCCGACCTCGGAACGACTCTCGTGTTCGGCTTCATCCTATTCGCGATGCTTTTCGTTGCCGGTGCAACTTGGAGACAGCTGGTCTCGCTGTTGGCGGTCGTTGCCCTCGGTGTGGTGGCTGTTCTGCAACTCGGTCTGTTGAGGGAGCATCAAATGGACCGTCTCCGGGTCCTGTTCGATCCGGGCATCGACCCGCAGGGGATTGGCTACCAGCTTCGACAATCGAAGAGTGCCATCGGATCGGGCCAGCTATTCGGCAAAGGTCTGTTCCGCGAGGGAACGCTGACCGATTTCAACTACGTGCCTGAGCAGGAGAACGACTTCATCTTCACGGCGGTTGGTGAACAGCTCGGTTTGATCGGCGGACTGCTGGTCCTGGCAGCATTCGGTGTCATCGTGTGGCGTTTGTTGGTCATATCGGCCAACTCCAGAGATCGATTCGGCGCCCTCATAGCCGCAGGGGTTGCCGCGATGGTGATGTTCCACGTCTTCATCAACATTGGGATGACCATCGGAATAATGCCTGTAACAGGTCTTCCGCTTCCCTTCCTGAGCCAGGGTGGATCGTTCTACATGTCGATGGCGCTGGCTCTGGGCATCGCCAACTCCGTCTGGTTGATGAGGACCCCGGTCCCGAGTGAGAACCAGCTCATCTGAGTTCTTCGCTCCCGTGACTTGTTAGCCTCGCATCTCATGTTGAGAAGGAGCACAGGCGGATGGGTAGAGGTCATCTGTGGCCCGATGTTCTCCGGAAAGAGCGAGGAGCTGATACGGCGGGTAACCCGCTCCAAGATCGCCAGAATCCCGGTTCAGGTCTTCAAGCCTCAGCTCGACAACCGATATGCCGACAACGAGGTCGTCTCCCATTCGCTCATGAAGGTGGAGGCAACCCCGGTCAGCGGGTCCCTCGAGCTCCTCAAGACCATTGCCGACGCCACCGAGGTGATCGGGATCGACGAGGGCCAGTTCTTTGATGACGGTTTGGTGGACATCGTCGACAACCTTGCAGCCACCGGAAAACAGGTGATCATCGCCGGGTTGGACACCGACTACCTCCGTCGACCATTCGAGCCGATTCCATCGCTTTGTGATCGAGCGGAGTACGTCACCAAGATGCTGGCCGTCTGCCATCGGTGCGGCGGCCCCGGCATGTACACGCAACGAATCGTTCGGTCCGACGATCTGGTGGTGCTGGGAGCTCTTGACGCGTATGAGGCTCGGTGCAGGATGTGCTACGACCCGACAGAGCCCGAGCAGCCCGAACTCGGGCTGACCGGTGAATAGGTCCAGCAACAGTCGTCTGTTAGCCTTTTCTCAGTCCGCCGGACGCGACGAATTCTTTCTCTCTGGAGTGTCATCGCTGATGAACGCCACCAGTACTCGGTCGCAACATTCGACCAGTAGAAATCTCGATTACATCCACCCCCAGTTTGGGCGGTTGGTTGAGCGCTCGCCGGACGTCGAATTCATGGATCGGGCGCCCACCAGGAACCGGGCGATCCCGTCCTGCCACATAGCGAATTCCCAGAGGAGTGAAATTGTATGGCTCTATTCCGAAAGAAGGGCCCAGAAATCATCCGGAAGTCTTCGGCGGGGGAGACAGTCGAGGAGCGAAAGACTCTTCGTGTAAGAGGCCAAAAGGTCGAAGTCAGAAGGGTCGGAGGCTCAACCCAACAGCGGCAACGATCCAACAAGCGCAGGGGCGGGTCCCAGGGGAGCGGGAGGTCGCGCAACGGAGTTTCCACTTCTCGAACGAGGTCTCGTCGGCCTATTGACGATGAGATCATCCTTCCGACGGAGTCTGCGCGGAAACAGATGCTGGTCAGTATCAGCAGAGAACAGACTCAGATCGTCATTCTCGAAGGGCCGGTACTCGTTGAGCATTTCGTGGCACGCAGGGACTCGGACTCCTTGGCCGGCAACATCTATCTCGGTGTCGCCAGAAACGTCCTGCCTGGAATGGAGGCTGCGTTTCTCGACTTCGGGGCCAACAAGAACGGTGTTCTCTACGCGTCGGACATTGCTTCCGAAGGTTCGGGGCAACGGTCGAAACCAGAAACGGATCGAGCAGATACTCAAGGAGGGCGATCAGGTCCTCGTCCAAGTCACCAAGGACGCGATGGGCGCCAAAGGGGCGCGTCTCACCGGTATGCCTTCGCTGCCAGGTCGTTACCTGGTCCTCGTTCCCGATTCCGACAATGTCGGCATCAGCCGACGGCTGCCCGACGAAGACCGCACACGACTCCGCGAGGTGATCAACGAGGTGAGGCCGGACGGGTACGGCGTGATTGTTCGAACGGCCGCCCTTGACGCCTCGGCTGAGGAACTTGCCGCCGACATCTCGGGCCTTCTCACGGACTGGGAGAAGATACAGTCCGAGGCAGCCGAGGGACGACCACCCCGGCTGATCCATGAGGAGCCGGAACTGCTCATCAAGGTCATCCGTGAGCACTTCACGTCTGACTTTCGCAAACTGCTCATCGATGACCGCCAGGCCTACGACACCGTGGTTTCCTATCTGCGCTCGACTGCTCCTGATCTCGTTTCCAAGGTGCAATCGTACGAAGACTCCATTCCGCTATTCGACCGGTATCACGTTGACGACCAGCTCAAGAAGGCTCTCGACAGGAAGGTCTACCTGCCTTCGGGCGGTCACCTCGTTATCGACAGGACGGAAGCCCTCACCGTGATCGACGTCAATACCGGAAAATTTGTCGGGTCGAGCAATCTCGAAGAGACGGTGCTCCAGAACAATCTCGAGGCGGCGGAGGAGTTAGGCCGTCAGCTTCGCCTGAGAGACATTGGCGGAATTATCGTCATTGACTTCATCGACATGGAGTCGACGGGCAACCAGCAGAAGGTCCTGCGACGTCTCAAGGAGGCTCTTGCCAAGGACAAGACCCGAACCCAGGTCTTCGATGTTTCCCATCTCGGACTGGTCGAGATGACCAGGAAGAACGTGTCAGCCGGTCTCCTCGAACAGTTCTCGCACAAGTGTGAGCATTGCTCGGGGCGTGGCGTGGTCATCGACGAGTCTTTCAACCCGCGGACGTCTGACCTGGGCTCTGTCTCCGAGGTCGAAGCCTCCTGAAGCGTCGGCTTTGCGCAAGACCGGTCTGCCGGTAGGATTTAGACCGATTCCCCCCTTTCTGGAAGAGGATTTCCATGTACGCCATTATTCGCGCCGGCGGCAAGCAGGCCAAGGTGCAGTCGGGCGATGTGATCGACATCGAACGCGTCAAGACCGATGACGAGGAGCTGACCTTCGCTCCTCTGCTTGTCGTGGACGACGATGGCGTTGCGTTCTCAGATAGAGACGCTCTGGACAAGGCCAGCGTGACAGCCAGGGTTCTGGGTGGGTCAGCCGGGCCCAAAATCGACATCTTCAAATACAAGAACAAGACCGGATACCGTCGTCGTCAGGGCCACAGACAGAAATACACTCGCATTGAGATCACCGGGATCAACCTGGGAAGTGCCCCAGCCAAGAAATCTGCCAAGACGGCAGCCAAGAAGTCTGCCGAGTTGGCGGCCTCTGAAGAGGAGTAGAGATGTCTAAAACGAAAGCAGGCGGTTCTTCCAAGAACGGTCGCGATTCACATGCAAAGAGACTCGGCCCCAAAGTCTTCGATGGCGAGTTCGTCAACGCCGGTGCCATCATCGTGCGTCAGCGTGGCACCCGAATACACCCAGGTGAGAATGTCGGCAAGGGGAGAGATGACACTCTCTTCGCCACATCTGCCGGCACCGTCAAGTACGGGACGCGCTACAACCGACGACTCGTCTCCGTTCTCCCGGACTAGGTTCCTCCAACCAGGTTCCACCGGTCATGTTTGTTGACCGGGTTCGTGTCAGCCTTCGTGCCGGCAATGGCGGAGCGGGGGTCGTCTCGTTCGCAAGGGCGAAGGGAAAGCCGAAGGGCAAGCCCAGTGGGGGCAATGGGGGACCCGGCGGTTCGGTCATTCTTCGGGCCGAACCTTCCGTTGCGACACTTCTTCGTTACAAGCGCAACCCCCACCACATCGCCGGCCACGGGACACATGGGCAGGGAGAACTACGTCACGGGAAGAGTGGAGAGGATTTCGTTCTTCCTGTTCCGTTCGGCACGCTCGTAACAGACGAGGACGGAACCGTCATTGCGGATCTTGTCGGTGAGGGTGAGGAGGTGGTGGCTGTTCGAGGCGGTCGAGGCGGTCGTGGCAACGCCGGTTTCGTGAGTCCCGCCAACCGGGCTCCCAGCGTCGCCGAGCAAGGTGAATACGGAGATGAAGAGTGGTTCACGTTCGAGCTCAAGCTGCTCGCCGACGCTGCCCTCATCGGGTTTCCCAATGCGGGCAAGTCCACCTTCATCTCGAAAGTGTCAGCGGCGAAGCCAAAGATCGCGGACTATCCCTTCACGACGCTCGAGCCCAACCTCGGTGTTGTCACAGTCGGCGATCGTGAATTCGTTCTCGCTGACATCCCCGGCCTCATTGAGGGAGCAGCCGAGGGCAGGGGACTCGGGCACGAGTTTCTTCGTCACACTGAGAGAGCGAGCGTTCTGGTGATCCTTCTCGACCCGGCCGAGACCCAACTCAACACGCCCTCGGAGCAATTGGAGATCTTGACAAGAGAGATTGCGGACTATTCCAGGGAGCTGTCTGAGCGCCCCCAGTTGGTTCTGGTCAACAAGTGCGACCTCTCCGATGTCACCTCGAGTGTGGATGCCACTGGCTCAGTTCCCGTATCGGCCTTGACAGGCGAAGGAATCACCGACGCCCTACACGCGATCGCCGACCTCGTGGACCAGGCGGGGCGAGACGCCCCTGAGAGAAGGGGTTATGTCCTACACAGACCACTGGGGTCGACGTTTTCGGTGTTCAAGGAGGGCGACGCGTGGAGGGTGGAAGGCCAAGCAGCCGAGCGTGCGGTCAGATTCGCAGATCTCACAGTGCTGGAGGCGGCCGACATGGCTGCCCGCCGTCTCACCCTCCTGGGCGTCGATGACGCCCTGACCAAGGCTGGGGCAGAGGAGGGCGACGAGGTGCGTATCGGTGACCTCAGCTTCGAATTCACCTCTGATTTCGAAGAGGAGTGACTGTTTTGTGAAGATTCGCGCGGGCATAGCCCGCGTAGATCTTCACAAAACGGTTCTAGCGGCGCCAGAGGTCCCTGGTGAAGAGGACAAGCACCGGGAAGATCTCGAGACGACCCACGATCATCAGGCTGGAGAGAAGCCACTTGGCCAGGTCTGGAAGACCCGCGTAGTTGCCGGCAGGACCCACTTCGCCAAGCCCCGGACCGATGTTGCCGATGGATGCAGCGACGGCCGTGGCCGCGGTGACCAGATCAAGGCCCTCGCTGGCGTTGGCGTCGATGAATGCCAGAAGGAACGTCGATGTCATGAAAAGCATCATGTAGAAGAGGAAATACGACTGGACCGCTTCGATAATCGGCTCAGTCACTCGTTTTCCCCCGAAACGGGTGACAAAAATCCCTCTGGGGTGCACCAGTCTTCTCAAATCGGCGTAGGCAGCCTTGCTCAGCACCCCGAGTCTGAAAGTCTTCATTCCACCCGCCGTCGAACCTGCCATTCCTCCAAGGAACATCAGGCTAACCACCATGATCTGGAGGGCGGGACGCCATATTCCCCAGTCGGTTGACGCAAAGCCCGTCGTGGTTACCAGAGAGATAGCGTTGAATGCGGCGTCCTGGACGGCCTCCATTGGCTCCAAATCGCTGATCAGGCCACCGGCGATGATCACGATCGCGCCGGCGATGATCAAGCTATACAGTCGGAACTCGGAGTTCTTCCAGTATCGGAGCGGCTTTGACCACGCTCGGAAGTGGAGAGCAAACGAGACGCCCGCAACGAACATGAAGAACGTGATCACCCACTTCGTGTAGTTGCTGAATCCTGCGATGGAGTCGGCCTCGGTGCCGAAACCACCCGTCGACATGGTTGTGAGTGAGTGGATCACCGCCTGGAAGCCAGTCATGTCGCCGACCCATAGGAAACCCATCTCGACGACGGTGATGATGGCGTAGATGATCCAGAGCCGTTTGGCGGTCCCCTGAAAACGAGGGGTCAACCGGTCGGTTGTTGGACCGGGAGATTCGGCACGAGCCAACTGCATGCCGCCTGTTCCAAGGAGAGGAAGGATGGCAACGCCTAAGACGATTACACCCATACCCCCCAGCCACTGGGTTAGGGCTCTCCAGAATGAGATGCCTTTTGGAAGAACGCCCGGGTCGGGAAGGATCGACGCCCCTGTCGTGGTGAAGCCCGAGGCGGTCTCAAACACGGCGTCCGAGATGCTGGGGATAGCCCCGGAGAGCAGATAGGGGAGTGCTCCGAAGATGGAGAAGACGAACCAGGCCAACCCCACAGTGGCGAATCCCTGTTTCACAGTGATCGAAGTAGGGCGCTGCACCATCCGCCGAGTCGTGTAACCGAATGCGGCGGTGATCACGGCGGAAACCAGAATCCACATCGCCGTCTCGTACTCCGAGTACAGCACCGAGACAACGGCCGATGCAGTCATTGCGATGGCGATGAAGAGGAGAACCGAGCCGAGCACGTAGGCGACGGTTTTCAGGAGGTTGACAGCTAGTGGTTTATTGGAGAGCTGTTCGGTGTCGGTCATGCGGTGAACAGGGCGACCGATTCCTCAATGTCCCTTGGCAGCGAGAAGAAAATGATGTGATCCCCGCCCCGTACCACTGTCGATCCGTCAGGTACGAAGGTGGTGCCATCGCGGGAGATGCCACCGACGATCACCCCGACGGGGAGGTTGAGGTCGAACAGGGTCTTGTTGCATGCCTCAGAGCCTGTGGATACCTCGACTTCCAATGCCTCGGCGTCGGTGTCGGAGAAGGTGGCGACCTGTTCCACTTGACCGTGGCGAACGAACCTGAGGATGGCGCTGGCCGCCATCAACCGTGAGGAGACAGCGGCATCGATCCCCAGCCCCGACAGAAGGCCGACATAGGAGATGCGGTTGAACCGGGATATCGCCATTCCGGCGCCGGTTGCCTTGGCGACGAGACAGCCGAGCAGGTTCACCTCGTCCCAGCCAGTGAGTCCAATGGCCACATCCTTGGGTCCAAGATCGAGATCGCCGAGGACGTCGGGATCGGTTGGATCGCCACACAGGACCAGGGCTTGCGAGTGCCGGGATGCGAGGGTAGTGCACCGATCCGCGTCCTCGTCGATGATGACGACTGAGAGACCGGCTTCAGACATGACGTCGGCGGTCAACTCTGCCAACCGTGTCCCGCCCATGATGATGACCCGGTCGAGGTTCCGCCGCTTGAGGCCCAGTATCTTGGTGGCATCTTCCACCCGGTCGTCGGTGGTCATCAACAACGCGTGGTCACCGGCCCTCACAAGGGTGTCACCGTGCGCGACGATGGTGCGTCCGTCACGAACCAGGGCGGCAACCACCCAACCCCACTCGGCCCTGACGTATTCGCAGATCCCGTAAGGGGCCCACGGTGATAGGTGCGTTGGGGGTGACGATTCCCCCCACCATGACCAGTTTTCCGTCAGCGAATTGGATGACCTCGCTGGCGCCGCCCATTCCGACGATCCCGACGAGTTCCTCCGCGGCGGTTGCTGACGGATCAATGACGACGTCCACACCCAGCCGATCGGCGCCCTCCCGGATCTCCGGGTCCTCTATTCGGGCGATGGTGGTCTTGGTACCGAGCTCGGTTGCGGTGAAACAGGCAAGGACGTTGGCACCATCTGAATTCGACACTGCAATCAGAAGGTCGGACCTGTCGGCACCTGCTTGTTCGAGGACCTTCTTGCTGGCGCCGTTGCCTGTCAGGACGAGGGCATCGATCGTCTCCTGAAGCTGTGCGGCGCGTTTCTCGTCGTACTCGATGACGACGACGTCCTGACCCTCGGCTGAGAGCCGTTCCGCTAGATAGGAGCCGACGGCCCCGGCACCCACGATGATTATTCGCATTTCCGCCGCATTCTTTTCAGCTCAGAATGTCCAGGCTAACTAGGGGCGAGTCGAATGTGACGCCACAACCACCCGTACAATGGGTTCTCGATCCCAGGAGACAGATGGAATTCGACAGTCCAAGAGCGGTAGACGAGGCTTTGACTGCGACCGATTACCTGCCCGACGAGCGCATCGCCCAGGTGGTGTTCCTCGCCGACAGGCTCGACAAGCCCGTGCTGGTGGAGGGCCCAGCGGGAGTGGGCAAGACGGAGCTTGCCAAGGCCGTGGCTGCAATCACCGGCCGGCCTCTGATTCGCCTCCAGTGTTACGAGGGTCTTGATGAGGCGAAAGCCCTGTACGAGTGGAACTACAAGAAGCAACTGCTGAGAATCCAATCCGAGGTTGACCATGACTGGGATTCGATCAGCCACGACATCTTTTCCGAGGAGTTCCTTCTAACCCGGCCCCTTCTCGAGGCGATCCGTTCGCCCGATCCAGTGGTGCTGCTGGTCGACGAGATCGACAGGGTCGAAGTCGAGACCGAGGCGCTGTTGCTGGAGATTCTGTCCGATTTCCAGGTGTCGATCCCCGAACTCGGGACAATGTACGCAACGACCCAGCCGATGGTGTTTCTCACGTCGAACAACACTCGAGAGCTGAGCGAGGCTCTGAAACGCCGTTGCCTTTTCCTTCACATCGACTACCCCGATGCCGAGCGGGAAAAGGAGATACTCACCGCAAAGGTGCCCGGACTGTCCGATCATCTCGCCAATCAGGTAGCCAAAGTTGCCAGATCGATTCGTGGGCTCGACCTGAAGAAGGCCCCCTCGGTGTCGGAGACAATCGACTGGGCAAGGACTCTTCTGGCGCTCTCCATTGAGGATGTGGATGAGGACGTGCTCGGTGACACGCTCCACGTGTTGTTGAAGTATCAAACCGACATAGAGAAGGCGGCCAAAGAGCTCACATCAGGCAAACAGGACTGAGTGTCCGACGTGATCAGCGTCATCACCGGCTTTCTTGATGAGTTGCGCGAGGCCGGTGTCCCTGTCTCGATGGTCGAAGCGATCGACGGGATGAAGGCAGTCGAGACCATCGACCTCGGAGACAAGATCGGCCTTCGGGAGACTCTGCGCGCCACGCTCATCAAGAACATCCGACATGAGCGGGCATTCGACACCGCATTCGACGTCTATTTCTCGAATGTGCCTGGTCCTGCCGAAGCGGAAGATCCGGCAAGCGCCGAAGGTGGTCCCTCTCCAGCGGCGGGGGACGAACCATTCGACCCTGAGATCGAGTTCGACCTCGACGGGCTGATCGAGGCACTTTTGGAGGCCCTGGCCGGCATGGACGGGGAGTCGTTGCGCCGGGGGGCACGTCAGGCCGTCGAACAACTTGCCGGTATGGAGCCAGGCCGACCTGTCGGAGGGACCTATTACCTCTACCGGACTCTGCGACGTCTCGACCTCGCCCAACTCGAGGCCGACTTGATCGAAGCCTTGATGTCAGAGGAGGATCTGTCGGAGTTCGAGAGACGTCTTCTCAAGGAGGATGTGGAGGCGAGGCTGGAGAAGCTGCGTGAGGAGATACAGGAGGAAATCAGACGTCGTCTGGTTGCCGATCGTGGTCGGGAGGCTGTGGCTCGCACGCTGAGGCGCCCCCTGGTTGAGGATGTCGACTTGATGCACGCCACCACCAGCGAGCTTGCGGCCATGGAGGCAGCCATCGGACCTCTGACCAGGAAGCTGGCTTCGCGACTGGCGCGGCGTCGCAGGAAGCGCAGCGGGCGTCTCGACTTCCGTCGCACAGTCAGAAGGTCCCTGGCCACCGGTGGAGTTCCGGCGGACCCACAGTTCCGACATCCCCGGCCCCACCGCCCCGAAGTGTGGCTGCTCTGCGACATCTCAGGCTCGATGGCTACGTTCTCCCGATTCACCCTCCAGTTCACACATGCGATGTCGACCCAGTTCTCCAAACTCCGATCGTTCGCCTTTGTCGACACGGTTGATGAGGTGTCAGAGTTCTTCGGACCGGGAATCGATTTCGGCTCCGCCATCAGTCGCATCACCAAAGAAGCCGAGGTGGTATGGCTCGATGGCCATTCCGACTACGGAAACTCGCTGGAGACCTTTTACAGCCGATACGGAGGCCAATTGACGTCGAGAACCACCGTTCTCATCTCCGGTGACGCCCGGAACAACTATCGACCCCCCCGTGAGGCTGTCCTGGGGGACATCGCAAAGGCGGCCAGGGCCGTCCTCTGGCTCAATCCCGAGCCACGCTCTTACTGGGACACAGGTGATTCGGCCATGTCTCACTACGCGAAACACTCCACGTCGGTCCATGAGGTGAGAACCCTGCGACAACTCGAGGAGTTCATCGAGAACCTCACCTTGCCTTCGACCAAGACTTCTCAGAATGTCTAAACCTGGCTGACTGACCTGCCGATGATCCTCCCGTAAGCCCCCAAGGCGGGCTCAATACCGAGGTGAAATCAAAATGGGCTCACGCATTCTCGTTGTGGAGGACTCGGCCGTGATCAGACGGTTGATCGAGGTCTGCCTCCGTGCAGCCGATTTGGAGATCGTTACCCGTGATGACGGCAAGACCGGTCTTCTGGCCGTTGGTTCGGAGTCTCCTGATCTCGTGGTTCTCGACATCGGACTCCCGGGCATGGACGGATGGGAGGTTCTCGACCGCATTCGCAACGATGACCTCACCAAGACAATCCCGGTTGTCGTCTTGACGGCACACGCCGAGGAGGAGTCACGCCGGAGGGCCAACGAAGGTGGAGCCGATGCTTTCGTTACCAAGCCATTCCAGCCAAACGACTTCAGGTCTACTGTTCTCTCGCTCCTCGAGTGAGTTAGTCCCGCATCACCTCCGTCGGTAGCCGGCCCCGGAAGAGTCGCATAGCCTCCAGGAGTGGCCCCGACATCGAAGAATCGAATCCCAACCATCCGGGTTGGCGTGCTCGGTGTCATCACGATCGCCGTGTACGGATCCTGGTACTACTCCTTTGGGGTCTTGTTGGACCCGATCATCGAGGACACTGGATGGAGCGAAGCGGTCCTGACCACGTCGTTCGCCGTTGCTTCGATGGTGGCCGGCTTCGGTTCGTTGGGAGGTGGCTGGCTTCTGGATCGCAGCGGAAGCCGGGTTGTGTTCGCCGGCGCTGCCGTGACCGGACTGCTCGCATTCCAGGTGGCCGCCTCAACCGAGTCGGTTGCCATTTTCGCAATGATGGCTGCGATTGGGGGAGGGGCCTTTGGGGCTCTGGGCTTCTATCACATCACGCAAACGGCGGCGGTTCGAATAAGCCCCAAGGCAACGACAAAGGCAATTGCCGTGCTGACGATCTGGGGAGCCTTCGCTAGCGCCATATACATGCCTGTCTCTGCATGGTTGGTCCAGTGGGTCGGCTGGCGATCGACCCTAAGAATCACGACCCTGTCGGCTGTTCTCGCTCTGGTCGTCGGGGCGATTGTTGTCGACACACGGGTGAGAGGAAGGCCAGGCGGCATCCATGTATGGACTGAGCTTCTTGGTTCACTTCGAGTATCCGAGACCAGACGTTTTGTGATTGCCCAGGGCCTGGTGGGCATGGGTGTGGGGACGATCCTGGTCTATCAAGTCCCCGCGATGACCGCGGCGGGGCTGACACTCACGGCCGCTTCGTTCTGGGCCGGGTTCCGGGGGTTTGCGCAGTTGGGTGGTCGGCTTCCGTTGATGCCCATAGTCTCGAAGTTGGGCATCGCAGGATCGTTGCGGCTCGCGTTCGGAGCGATCGGGCTTGGGGCCCTTCTGCTGGCATTTGCCGGTAACCCGGTCCTTGCTGCGTCCTACGCCTTGCTGGCGGGTTTCGGAATCGGAGCGTCTTCGCCACTAACCGGAATGCACGCAAGGGACGTATTCGGGGAGAACAGCCTTGGCACCGCCATGGGACTGCTCAGCTTTGTGTTTCTCGTGCTCGGATCGCTCGGCCCTGCTGCCGCAGGTTGGATAGCCACCGCAACGGGGTCGAGGTCCCTGCCTGTGGCTCTGGCGGCCGTGGTGACTTTCGCGGCGATACCCTTCGTTCCCCCGGTATCGGTCTCGACAAACGTTAGGCCGCTTCGTCCTCTCCAATAATCTGAGCAAGACGCTCGATGAGGTCGACGACCCGGTTCGAGTAACCCCATTCGTTGTCATACCAGGACATGACTTTCACCAGATTGCCTCCCAGCACATGGGTGCCGCTGGCGTCGAATATCGATGAGTGGGGGTTGCCTATGACGTCGGTGGAGACGATGGGCTCTTCGGTGTACTCGAGAATCCCGGCCATCTCTCCTTCTGCTGCGGCCTTGACGGCTGCGTTCACCTCCTCGACCGTGACATCGGTGTCGAGTTCCACGACCAGATCGACCGTTGATCCGTCCGGTACCGGAACTCGCATGGCCATTCCGTCGAGTTTTCCGACGAGATTCGGCAGCACCTGGCCGACCGCCTTGGCGGCGCCGGTGGTGGTGGGAATGATGTTCTCGGTCGCAGCCCGGCTCCGACGGAGATCGGCGTGGGGGACGTCGGCAAGCCGCTGGTCGTTGGTGTATGCGTGAACCGTGGTCATCATGCCTTTGCGTATCCCGAAAGCATCGTCGAGGACCTTCGCCAGCGGGGCGAGACAATTGGTCGTGCAGGACGCATTGGAAACGATCAGGTCGTCGGCGTCGAGGTCTTCGTCGTTGACGCCGAGAACGACGGTTTCGTCGATGTCGTCCTTGGCGGGCACGGTGAGCACGACACGCTTGGCTCCTGCATCGAGGTGGCTCTGGAGTGACGCACGATCCCGAAATACCCCGGTGGCCTCGACGACGACATCGACATCGAGCTCGGCCCATGGCAACTTCGCCGGATCGCGTTCCATGAGCATCTTGACCTCGTGGTCGCCAACTCGCATGAGACCATCTTCTATCGAGACTGTCTGGTCGAATCGACCCATCACCGAGTCATACTCGAGCAGGTAGCCAAGGATGTCATCGTCGGAGAGGTCGTTGATAGCTACGACTTCTATGTCGGCTTCTGGCCGGGACACAATGATGCGAAACACCGTCCTGCCGATGCGGCCAAAGCCATTGATGGCAACCCTGGTCATTTCGATCCTCCGTTCCCGGCGATTGCTGCCGCGACCTCAACGGCCCGGTGCGAATACGCCCACCCGTTGTTGAACCATGTGATCGTCTTCACCAGATTGTCGCCGGTGACGAACGTGGCGAGACTGTCGAATATCCCGGAGTGGGGGTCGAGCCTCACGTCAGAGGAGACGATCGGGTCTTCCACGTACTCGATCACCCCCGCGTACTTCTCGTCGATTGCGCTGCGAATCGCATCGTTGACTGTCGCCGCGTCGGTGCTCTGTTCGGTCTCGGCAACCATGTCGACCGTCGAACCGTCGACTACCGGGACGTTGAGGGCCACAACAGACAACTTGCCTTCCAACTCGGGGAGAACCTGGGTGAGGATCTCCGCGGAGTTGGTCTCCGAGGGAATGATGTTCTCTCCGGCGGCCCGACTCGTTCGAAACGAGTCTGTGGGCACGTCGGCGAGACGACCCGAGTTGGACATCGCCTTGACGGTTGTCATGTAGGCACGTCTCAGGCCGAAGGCCTCATCGAGAGCTCGGAGAATGGGCGCAACCGCGTTGGAGGTGTTCGATCCCAGTGCGATGACATCGGGGTTGTCGTCGAGGATCTCGTCGTTGATGCCCCTCAGCAGCAGAGGGATCTCGCCCGGGGTTTCCGGGCTCGATGTCAGAATCACCTTGCGAGCACCACTGTCGAAGTGTCCCTGAAGCGAGGCGATAGTGCGGTAGCGGCTTGTTGTGTCGAGCACGATTTCGACTCCGAGACTCGCCCAACTGGTGTCGGCAGGCAGACGAGCGTCCGTGAACGCAACCTGCTTGGTCCCGTAATCGAGGACACCGTCGCCGTAGGACACTTCGATGGGAAAGCGACCGTAGATCGAGTCGTATTTGAGAAGGTAGGTGAGCGCCGACGGATCAGCGATGTCGCTTATGGCCACCACGTCGAGATCATCACGATCGTGAAGAAGTCTGAAGACGTTGCGACCGATCCGACCGAACCCCATCAAGCCAAGTCGTGTTGCTGTCATCGTTATCCCTTCTGATGTCAGAAGGTAGCGATCAGACCCCTAGCTTCTAAAAGCGCCAGGCGATAGGTTGACGACGGGGGAGAGATGTTGATCGCCTTTGCCATCGCAACCGTTTGTCTGACCGCTCCGGTGGACGGTCCTATTGTCGCCGGGTATTCCCCTAGTGGGCAGTATGGAGGACATTGGGGTGTGGATTTCGCCGCCGAGGTGGGCGAGGCGGTGTATGCGCCGGTTTCGGGGATGGTGACCTTCGCCGGTTCGGTGGCGGGGATGAAGTCGGTGACGATCCAGCCCGTCTCGGGCTTCAAGGTCTCGGTGTCCTACCTGTTCGAGGTCCGGGTTTCGGAAGGGGTGAGGATCGACCGAGGTCGGGTTCTGGGGATCGCGGGGGTTGAAGACGGGGTGCCCGGGGTGCATCTATCCACCCGGATCAATGGCCGATACACCGACCCGGAGCCTCAACTGGGATGTCGCAGTACCGAAATCACCAGGGCACTTCGGCTGGTCACTCCTCCGCAGCCCTATCCTCGTTCTCGTGCGAACAGGAATCTTGGGCGGAACGTTCGATCCGATCCACATCGCCCATCTACACGCAGGCGAGACAGCGCTTCATCAAGCAGATCTCGACCGGGTCCTCTTCATTCCGGCCGGCGACCCCTGGCAAAAGCTCGCTCGACGGGTCAGCGCCACTGAGGATCGGCTGGAGATGGTCCGTCTCGCCACGGCCGGCGTTGACGGATTCTGGGTCGATGACAGAGAGGCAAAGCGCGACGGTCTGACCTATACGGTCGACACGTTGGCCACGTTTCCCGATGACGAAGAACTCTTTCTGATCCTGGGTGCGGACGCGGCGCTGCGTATTCCCACGTGGGAGAGGCATCGAGAGGTCCTGGACCGAGCCACAGTTCTGGTTGCTCCTCGCCCCGGGACCGACTCAACCGCCGTCGTCGCCGTTCTCCCCGACGCCGTTTTCCTGGACATGGCGGTGCTGGAGGTGAGTGGCACCGAGATCCGGGCGATGGCCGGCAACGGCAGCCCATTCCGTTTTCTCGTCACCGATGAGGTCCACCGGTACATAGGTGAGAACAACCTCTACGCAGAGGGGGCTGGAGCGGATAGTGTGGAGGATCCGACCGACATGGAGGAACCGTCGTAGAGCAGAGTGTCGAAATGGCCCGCATGGCAGCCGATGCCATCTTCGAGAGAAAAGGGGCCGACATCGTCCTGCTCGACGTTGAGGGTTTGTTCATCCTCTCGGACATCTTCGTCATAGCGACCGGCACTTCCCGTCCTCACGTGCAGGCTCTCTCGGAGTACGTCGAGGAGAAGCTCAAGGACAGGGGGATCGCTCCGTTGCGGGTGGAGGGCCACAGTCAGGGTGAGTGGATCCTCGTCGACTATGGCGACATCATCGTTCACCTTTTCCAGGGTGCGTCCAGAGAGTTCTACTCGCTGGAACGTCTCTGGGGGGATGCCGAACGAATCCAGTGGGAAGAGCCTGCGGTCAGCGACACCTAACGGTTGCGGGTTCTGGTTTCTCCGGACGTAGGGCTGGATGGGTCACGAGTCAAGAAACCGTGCCCGCAGGCACGATCCACTCAGAGGGTTGGCCGGTGATGTCTGCAATGAAATCAAAGTCATGGTCGTAGTGGAGGACGACCAGCCTGGCGGCTTCTGCCGCAGCCGCGATGAGCAGGTCGGCGATCTTCACTCCACGCTGTTGACTCCGCGCCGCCAAGGTGTCCTGGACTTCAACCGCACGATCAAACACAGGTTGATCCATCGTTATGAATGGCCACGCCGATCGAAACCTGCGCATGGCGAGATGTGCCGTCGGACTGATTGAGGAGAATCCGGCTTCTAGATCGGTGGGAGAGCAGCGGGCGACCAGTCCGCTCTCGAGTAGTGGACCCAGTCGGGCGGCGACTAGAGGTTGCGAGAGAAGGGTTAGGACCGAGGTGTCACCTAGGTAATACGGTCTCAGCCCCATGCGGTTTGGCGGGCCTCGGGGTCGGCTAGCTCGGAAGGGTCAACACCGCTGTCCGTGAGCAGAGCTTGACGACGCACGTGAAGTGCGAGAACCTCGTCGAAGGCTTCATCGACTGTCGCTTTCAGGGTCTTCGTGCCAAACAGGTTTCGCACGTCGTTGAGCTTGTCGTCGTCCACATCGATCAGTCTCTTGGTCATATCCTGAGGATATCCAAATTGTGATCGAAGGATAGCCTCATGTTTCGGGCGTGTTAGGCAAGGGGTCGCTCAAGACGGCTCGCCCGCCAAACATCTCGGTGCGCCAGTGGCCGATAGTTTCACCTTCGGGCGCCCCGGACGTAAAATAGCGTTTCCCAATTATGGGGCTGTAGCTCAGCCTGGCAGAGCACTTGACTGGCAGTCAAGGGGTCAGGGGTTCAAATCCCCTCAGCTCCACTCACGAAACCCCTGCGTAGTGGGGGTTTTGCCCT
>PVMK01123078.1_pt1 | contig 23376 bp, 22 predicted proteins | sample 1853481 | NCBI WGS metagenome assembly PVMK01 (sample SAMN08533507, study PRJNA380276) | Marine sediment metagenome, whole genome shotgun sequencing project. | reverse complement strand
GATCGAGCTCAAGCGCGACGCGATTCCCGAGGTTGTTCAGAATAATCTATTCCAGAGCACCCAGATGCGCACTACCTTCGGCATCATTCTCCTTGGGTGATCAACAACCAGCCCAAGGTGTTCAACCTCAAGGAGCTCCTCCAGCACTTCCTCGACCATCGTCGCGAGGTGATCCTGCGGCGCACCACGTACGACCTCAATCGGGCCAAAGAGCGGGCCCACATTCTCGAGGGCCTCGTCATAGCGCTCGATAATCTCGACGCCGTCATCAAGCTGATTCGCGCTGCGCGCGATCCGGTGAGCGCCCGTGAAGGCCTGATGAGCGAATTTGGGCTTTCGCAGCTTCAGGCCCAGGCCATTTTGGACATCCGCCTCCAGCGCCTCACCGGTCTCGAGCGCGACAAAATGGTCGACGAGTACCACGAGATCAAGAGAACCATCGCGCATCTTGAAAAGGTCCTCGATACCGAGGAGATGGTCACCGAGATCATTGTCGAAGAGCTCGCTCAGGTGAAGGCAAAGTTCGCGGACCAGCGCCGCACGGAGCTGATAGGCGACCCAAGCGAGATTTCGATCGAGGACCTCATCGCCGAGGAGGAGATGGTCATCACCGTTTCCCGCGGCGGATATGTCAAACGGTCGCCATCGTCCACCTACCGCGCGCAGCACCGCGGCGGCCGCGGCCGCCGGGGCATGGCAACCAAGGACGAAGACGAGGTGTGGCAGCTCTTCGTGGCCTCCACGCACGCCACCATGCTCTTCTTCACCTCGACCGGGCGGGTCTTCGCGCGCAAGGTCCACGAGCTCCCGGATGTCGGTCCCTCGGCCATCGGCCGGGCCCTGGTCAATCTCCTCCAGCTGAACGCGGACGAGCATGTGCGAGCCCTGCTCGCCGTGCGTGACTTTTCCGAGCACGAGGACGCGCACCTGTTCTTCGCCACCCGCCTCGGCAGGGTCAAACGAACCCCGCTCGCCGCGTACGGCAACATCCGCGTCAACGGCCTCAGGGCGGTCGTGATTAACGACGGAGACAACCTCCTTTCGGTGCGTCTGACCCACGGTGACAGCCACGTCTTTATCGGAACCAACCGGGGGATGAGCATTCGGTTTCCTGAAACCGATGCCCGGCCCATGGGTCGTGTCACTGCGGGCGTGCGCGGGATCAACCTTCGCAAAGGCGACTTCGTGGAGGAGGTCGCGATCTTCGATCCAACAAAGGAGACCGACATCCTGGTAGTCACCGATCTCGGATTCGGCAAACGAACACCGATCGGCGAGTTCCGCGTGCAGCATCGTGGGGGCTACGGCGTCAAGCTCATCCAGTTGACCAAGAAGAACGGTGTGGTGGCTGCGATTCGCCACGTGGAAGAGGACGACGAGATCCTTGTCGTCACCGAAGGTGGGATGATGATTCGGATGAACACCGCTGAAATCCGGCGAATCGGTCGCGCCACCCAAGGGGTTCGAATCATCCGCCTCAAAGAGGGCGACCGGGTGGTTTCGGTTGCTCGTGCCGAAGCATCAGGCGACGAGGAATTTGACAGCACCGACGAAGAAGGCGTGGAGCCGCTGGGAGATTCCGCGGGAGAAGACGTCTGAATCACTGGTGAGAAATGCGGATTAGCGACGCGACCCCCCCGGCAATCCCGGCGACGGTGATCATTCATCAAGAGGGTGCGATCGCTCTCATGGCCCTGATCGGTCTCTCACTCCGAGGCGACGGGGTCCTCGCCGGTCTCGCGCCGTCCACGTCGCTCCTGACCGCGGTGTTCGGAGGCATCGCGATCGGGGTGGCGAGCTTCGTCGTATTGTGGGTTCTCAGGGGTCTACGGCCGGCAGCCGATCTCGAGAGCTGGCAGCGGCGCATGGTCCGCGGATGGAGCATCACCGACGCCATGGCTGTTGCATTGTTTTCGGGTCTTGCGGAGGAGGCTCTTATTCGTGCGCTGCTGCAGCCGCTCCTCGGTCTCTGGCCCGCCGCGCTGTTGTTCGCCGCCCTCCATTTCATACCGGATCGGCGTCTGTGGCTGTGGCCCATCCTCGCTCTCATGCTCGGTTTGGTGCTCGGGTGGACCTTCGCGCTTTGGGGATACCCGGCTGCAGCAGCCGCGCACATCACCATCAACGCCCTGTCGCTCCTGCGGCTGCGAACGCCGATGGCTGATGATTCCGCAACCTCAGCCGAAACCCGGTGAGAAGTGCGGGCAGTGTGTACAATGAGCCGGAACCGAGGGAGGAAGAGACATGGACCTTCAGGATTCCCAGTTCCGCGTCAAGGTCGGACTGGCAGAGATGCTCAAGGGCGGTGTGATCATGGATGTCACAAACGCCGAACAGGCAAAAATCGCCGAAGACGCCGGAGCGGCGGCCGTGATGGCTCTCGAACGCGTTCCGGCCGACATCAGGGTCCCAGGGCGGGGTCGCCCGAATGTCGTCCGTCGATATGATCCAGGAGATCCAGGAAACGGTGTCGATTCCGGTGATGGCGAAGGTGCGAATCGGCCATATTGCCGAAGCCCGTATTCTCGAGGCGCTCGAGGTCGATTTCATCGATGAGAGCGAGGTTCTCACTCCGGCCGATGTGGAAAATCACATTTTCAAACAGTCATTTACGATTCCCTTCGTATGCGGTTGTCGCAACCTCGGTGAGGCCCTCCGCCGGATTGGCGAGGGTGCGGCTTTGATTCGAACCAAGGGTGAGGCCGGCTCGGGTGACATCGTCGAAGGGGTGCGTCATCTGCGTGCCGTCCAAGGCGGCATCCGGAAATTGACGACTCTCGAGGATGACGAGTTGATGACCGAGGCCAAGGAGCTCCAAGCCCCATTCGAGCTCGTTCGCTGGGTGGCCGAGAATGGACGTCTGCCGGTTCCGAACTTTGCAGCCGGGGGAATTGCGACCCCGGCCGACGCCGCCCTGTGCATGATGCTCGGAGCGGAGTCGGTGTTTGTCGGGTCCGGAGATTTCAAATCCGACGATCCGGTCGACCGCGGCCGTGCGATTGTCGAGGCGGTGACGCATTGGCAGGATCCGGTCAGGCTCGTCGAGATTTGACGGGGTCTCGGCGAGGCGATGTCCGGCCTCGATTCGGGCAAGCTCACACCCGAGGAGATGCTCTCGCGTCGAGGATGGTGAGTTTGTGACGGAGTACGGGGTTCTTGCACTCCAAGGAGACTGGGCGGCTCACGGTGCGATACTTCGCGACCTCGGTGCGCCGACGCGGCCGGTACGAACCGCTGCCGATCTTGCACAGGTCGATGCCCTGGTGATTCCAGGTGGTGAGTCCTCGGCCATGTTGCGGCTGATGGAGCCTGAGAACCTTGCTCGCCAGATTCGGGATCGAATAATGGCCGGCATGGCGATTCTCGCCACATGCGCCGGCGTGATACTGCTTGCGGAACACATCCAACCCCCTCAGGAGAGTCTCGGCGTACTGGGTGTCGAGCTCATTCGAAACGCTTATGGACGACAACCGCACTCGACTGTTGAAGAGATCACGCTCACCCAAGAGATGGGCGAACCGCTTCGAATGGAGGGTGTGTTCATTCGTGCTCCGCGAATTGTTGGCGTGAGCTCCGAGGTGACCGTGCTCGGCCGATACCGCGACGATCCGGTTCTGGTCCGTCAAAAGCAAATATTGGGAGCGACATTTCATCCGGAGCTGACTGCGGATCGTCGGATCCACAAGATGTTTGTTGCAGCAGGTTTGGGGGAGGTTGGACATGGGTGATGTGATTCTGCGACACGAGGAAATCCGCGGCATTCACTGTCTCGTCATGGACAATGGTCCCAACGCCCTCGACCGTCCGATGATGGAAGCCCTCCACTCCGCGCTCCAGAATCTCGCGGTTGACGGCGCCCCGGCGGTCATTCTTGCCTCGGCTCATCCGACCCTCTTCTGCCCGGGCTGGGACCTCAAGGTTCTCGCCGATGCGGGGCGCGAGGAGGTGACTGAGTTTCTCGACTCCTTCAACGCCCTGATTCTCGAGCTCTTCTCCTATCCGGGTCCGACAGCTGCGGCTATCAGTGGCCATTCGGTGGCGGCGGGATGTCTGCTCGCCCTCGCCTGCGATTTGCGGGTAATGGCGGTGGGTCAACCCCGCCAGGGACTCTCCGAACTCAACCTCGGTGTGCCGGTGCCCGGCACGTGCCTTCGCATGCTTCGCGCCAGGCTCAGCTCTCCGGCCCTTGACGAGTTGGTTTTCAGGGGTGAAGGATGCACCGCAGAACGTGCCCGGGAGCTCGGAATAGTCCACCGCATTGCAGGGGCCGACGAAACCCTGGCCGTGACCCAACTCGAGATCGCCAAGCTGGCCGGGCGACCCCGCCGCGCGTTCGTGGAGTGTAAGAAGATGCTCCTCGGCGATGTTTGGGAAGACATGCGAGCGACCCGGCCCGAAGAGACCGCGGCGTTTCTCGACTGCTGGTGCGAGGAAGAGACCAGGGAACGCATTGCCGGGGTCGCCAACAGCCTCCGTCATTAACCCGCACTTCTCACTACGAAACCGGTGAGAAATTAGAACTGATAGGTGCGGCCCTGCTCCAGCTCCTCAACTCGATGGGGGAGGTCAGTCGCCGCCAGCTCCGCGCGAAGGGTCTCCACGTACGGCGGTTTGAAGTGGTAAAGATAAACCGGTACCTCGCGACGGAGCTTTGCCAGCTCGATCGCCAGGGTCTGCGGGGTCAGGTGGAGGCTCACATCCGCCACATCTTGCATGCGGTTTGGAAATGAGACCTCGGTGATGATGGCGACCAGGTCCTCGGTGGCGTTGGCAACTTCCCATATCCGGTCGGTGGGTCCGGTGTCCGAGGTGAAGAGGATGCTCGAGGAACCCTGACGAAGAAGAAGACCCGTCGTCGGGACGATGTGATTGACCTCGATGGCCGTCACCTCCAGCTCTCCGGAGGGCAGTGGAGAAATTGTGAAAGGCCGTTCAACCTCTATTTCTTCGAAACGGATCGAAGGGTACATATGGTTGGGAATGCGGGTGAAGTCCGGCCAGGTGTCGTTGTTGAACAGATGTCGCCGAACACCGGCGAGAACTCTCTTCGTGCAGAAGATCGAAACCGGTTCATCGCTCGAACCGAAGGAATTCTCGATCAGAAAAGGGAGGGAGTTGGTGTGATCCATGTGAGTGTGGGTGATCATCACATGGCGAACGCCGCGCTGCTCGTCGATCGTCAGCGTCCGGGTGATGGCGCCCGCATCCACCGCGACGCACCCGTCAATCAGAAACGACGTCATCCTGCAATCGGGGCTGTCTCCCCCGAAACTGCCGAGCACCCGAAATTCCATGACATGAGTATACCCGCACCAATCAGGGTGAGATGGGCGGGTCAACCCGCCTCTTTCACCGGGTTGCGTAGCGAGGACGGCGAAGCGCAAGTATCCGCTGGGTTTGTCGCGAATCGGGCGACGCTGTCGTAGTAGAGCTACATCGAGGAGCACGATTCGCGGCAGGCGCGGCGGGACGCCGCGATGCGCCGTCCGCAGCAGACACCCGGCGAGAGGGGCGGGTTAACATACGAGCGATGAAACACGAGGAGGAGCGGCTCTTTCGTCTCGGTCTGCTCTTGGCCGGTGGCGGTGCGCGCATCCGACGGCAGATGGCGGCGGCGGCCGGTGGAGGCGACGTTGGCGCTCAGATTGCTGGGGAGCGGGCTCCGCGAGCGCTTCTTCAGACCGCCCGAGAGCTCGCCAAAACCGAGGCCGCGACGGTCTTGGACCGGGCAGCCGGCGCGGGGTGGAGGTGGATCGTTCCCTCGGATGATGAGTTTCCCATTTTGCTAAGCACAATCACTGATCCACCGCTCGGGCTCTTCGTGCGGGGACGGCTTTCATCGGCGAAAACAGTTGCGATCGTGGGTTCACGAAAGGCGACGCCATACGGTCGTCAAGTGGCCCGTCTTCTCGGAGAGGAACTGGCCGGGGCGGGGGTGATCGTGATCTCGGGAATGGCTCGAGGGATCGACGAGTCGGCGCACCGCGGGGCCCTCGCAGCAGGCGGTGCGAGTTGGGCGGTGTGGGGCACCGGACCTGATCGAGTCTACCCGCCGGAGCACCGAGAGCTGGCCGAAGAGTTGGCCGAGAACGGCGCCCTGCTCACCGAGTATCCTCCCGGGACGCCGCCGCGCCGCCACCACTTTCCGGAGCGAAACCGAATTCTTGCCGGTCTCGCGATGGCGGTGGTGGTGGTCGAGGCCGCGGCGCGTTCGGGCGCCCTGGTGACGGCGCGTCTGGGGATCGAAGAGGGCCGCGAGGTATTGGCGGTTCCCGGCAACATCTTTTCGAAGGTCTCGGTGGGACCAAACACGCTGATTCGGGTGGGAGCGCGGCCCCTTCTCACCCCACGGGATCTCTTCGAAGCCATCGACGTGAAGCCCCCGTCCGATCAGCAGCCCTCGTCTGATGAGGGCCTCCTGCGTTTTATCGCGGAAGGAGAATCGCTGACCGCCGATGAGATCGCGGCCCGCGCAGAGGTCGATGTCGCGGCCGTGGCCGGCGACCTGATCGCGCTCGAGCTGGCGGGTGGTGTGCGGCGGGAGCACGATGGACGCTACGCCCGGGTACGCGGCACCCCGGCTGATGAGTAAAATTGTCGTCATCGGTGGCGGACTCGCGGGCTGCGAGGCGGCGTGGCAGCTGGCACAGGCGGGTTTCGAGGTGCGGCTCATGGAAATGCGACCCCGCCGGAAGACCCCGGTGCATCGCAGCGGCATGCTCGCCGAGCTCGTATGCTCCAACTCGCTGCGCGGCGACGCGCCGACCAACGCAGTTGGCGTCCTCAAGGCCGAAATGGAGGCTCTTGGGTCACTGATCATCGAGACCGCACGCCGCGCACGGGTACCCGCGGGCGGCGCGTTGGCGGTCGATCGTGGGGTCTTTGCCGAGAGCATCACGACGGCGATCAGCACCCACCCGCGGATCACGGTTGACCGTTTGGAAGCCGAAGAGCTCCCGGATGGCCCGGCCATCCTGGCGACCGGTCCTCTGACCTCTCCGGCTCTCCACCGTGCCCTCGATGATGTTCTTGGAGGGGAAGCGCTCTCCTTCTTCGATGCGGTCGCGCCGATTGTGGCTGCGGAGACGCTGGACATGGGGCGCCTGTTCCGTGCCTCGCGGTACGGAAAGGGAGATGGCGCCGATTATCTCAACGTCGCCCTCGACCGCGCGGCCTATGAGTCGTTCGTGGATGCGTTGCTGGGGGCTGAACGAGTCCCGTTCAAGGATTTCGAGAACGCCGAGGTCGCGTACTTCGAAGGCTGTCTCCCGATCGAGGTAATGGCCGAACGTGGCCGCGACACGCTCCGCTATGGACCCATGAAACCGGTTGGTCTGACGGATCCGGCCACCGGCCGCCGGCCGTGGGCCGTCGTCCAGCTGCGCCAGGACGACCTCGCCGCCGAGCACTGGAATCTGGTCGGGTTCCAGACCAAGTTGACCCACGGTGAGCAGAAGAGAATTTTCCGGTCTCTTCCGGGTCTCGCGGAGGCGCGGTTCGTAAGGCTCGGGATGATTCACCGAAACACCTTCATCAACGCGCCTCTCCTCCTCGATGACGTTTTCCGGCTGCGGCGGCGACCGGATCTTCGCCTCGCCGGTCAGATCACCGGTGTCGAGGGCTATGTGGAATCTGCGGCGACCGGGTTGATTGCGGCCCGCTGTCTGACGGCGGAGCTCGTTGGTGGGGTTGCGTTTCCCCCGCCGCCCGAAACTGCGCTCGGAGGGTTGGTGCGCCACCTGACCTCCAGCAGCTCGAGCTCCTTTCAACCGTCCAACATCACCTGGGGTCTCATGGCTCAGCCGGCTGCAACGGCGGGTCTCCGGGGGCGCCGTGAACGTCGCAAACGCCATGCCGCGCTGGCGGTCGAGCTCGCGCGAGGGTGGGCCCAAGCCCTTCCCGGGCACTGGGTGTGATCCGCATCACCCCAGCCCGCACTTCTCACCGGGTGTCTACTACGGGCGGTGAATGGCAGCCATCTGTCGTGTTTTTCGTAAATCGTGCTCCTCAACGTAGTGAGACTACGCCTGCGTCGCCCGATTCACGAAAAACCCAACATCTGACTACCCTTCACCGCCCTCGCTACGAAACCCGGTGAGAAGTGCGGGCTAGCAGAGAGAACCTTTTGCCCCGGAAATCCGTCTTATCTTGTGAGAAGAGGATTGAAGTTCATGGCCCATTGCATCATCAGCGGTGCGCGTCCACATTCGGCAGACACACCGGAATGGACCCACCGCCCCGCCACGCGCTCGACCGTGGTCATCGCGGACTCCGGTGCTGCAGTTGAGCTCCTGGTCTTTCCACCAGGAGAACGGGTCGATCGTGGTACCCGCTTCCGCTATCAGGGGGCTGTTTGGGAGATCACCGGAAGGCGGGACAGCGGTATTCTGGTTGCCGAACCCAGCCGGCACTAGCCTAAATTTTTGCCCACATTCGTACAGACGCTAGCCCGGTCTTCTCACCGGGCTAGATCCCTCAATCCGGCTTTCCCCGCGGGTGGCTGCGGCGGTGAACGTCCATCAAATGTGCGAGGTCGATCTTTGTGTAGACCTGGGTTGTGGCCAGCGAGCTGTGGCCGAGAAGCTCCTGGATCATGCGCAGGTCCATTCCGGCCTCGAGGAGGTGGGTCGCGAACGCATGTCGCAGAGAGTGCGGGTGGAGGTGGTTGAGATCCGCTGTTCGGCGCACCCCCTGATCGATGATCCGTCTCACCGACCGATCGCTGAGCCGGCCGCCGCGCTGGTTGACGAAGAGCGGATCCTCATCGGCAGAGATTCCCCGACGCCACCGTGCCCGCACCGGCAGGTATGCCTCAATAGCGGCCGCCGCCGGTCGACCGAAGGGAACCAGGCGCTCCTTGCGCCCCTTGCCGCGCACCCGTGCCATGCGCCGGTCGAGGTTGAGGTCCTCTAGGTTGAGACCTACCAGCTCCCCGACCCTCAACCCAGCAGCGTAGAGAAGCTCCACGACTGCACGATCGCGGCGACCCGCCGCCGTGTCTGGGAAACCCTCGAGCAGCTCCTCGATGGCGTAGCGATCGGCAACCTCAGGGGTTCGCTGCGTTGTGTGTGGGTGCGGCACGTTCTCCGCTGGGCTGGCGGCAAGTGCACTCTCGGCGACGAGGAAACGGAAGTAGGTTTTTAGGGAGGCAAGGGCGCGGGCGACCGAGCTCGGCGCGAGGTGTTTGGAGTGGAGGTGGGCGAGATAGGCACGAACCGCGACCGGGCTCACCATGGGTGGCGATTCGAGGGCGAGTTGGGAATCTGCGAATTCAATGAAGGAACGAATCTCCCGGCGGTAGGCGCGGAGGGTTGCGGGAGACAGATTCCGTTCCCATTCGAGGTGTTCGAGAAAACCGTCAAGGAGCCAAACAGACCGCAAAATTTCCCCGCTGACGTCGCTCATTCTAAATCCTTCGGCGCCGGCGGCAGTGCGCCTGAGGTTCGCCACCACCACAACCGCAGAAGGTCACGCAGCATCTGCGCGGAGTGGCGAATGGCGAGAACTCGTGATGCCTCGATATGTCGCCATCGAACACCGACCTCGTGAACAGGGTATCCCCACGATCGAGCGATGACGAGCAACTCGACATCGAACGCGAAACCGTCGAGACGCTGGACGGCGGCGAGAGCGCGAGCGAGGCTGCCTGGAAAGAGCTTGAAACCGCACTGCGTGTCGTGGATTCCGCTCAGCCCGAGCATGCGGACGATGAGGTTGAAGGTGCGTCCCATGAAGTCTCGGTGGCGGGGTTGACGAACCTCGACGAGGCGTCGGTGAACGGCCCGCGACCCGATTGCCACGCCACCGTCATCAGCGGCGCTCACCAGGATCGGAAGCTCCTCAATTGGGGCCGAGAGATCGGCGTCGGTGAGCAGAACCCAATCCCCGACCGTGAGCCCAAAGCCGGTGCGTACTGCGGCGCCCTTGCCGAGGTTGGTGGGATGGTTTGCGATGTGCAAACTGACCTCGCTCGGCAGCTTCGCCGCCCGTGCGGCGGCCGCAGTCCCATCCTTCGAGCCATCGTCGACAACGATGATCTCGGCCGGAAGCCAACCCGGGTTGTCGCCGAGGAACGAACCGATGCGTTCCAATGACGGGGGAAGACGACCGGACTCATCGAGCGCAGGGATCACTACGCTCAGGCGAATCTGCATGATTCACCGGCCTCCCGTCGCGCCCGCCGCACGAACAGGCAGGATTCGCGGGTTCTCGGGGCAACCGGTTGCAAAAGCCTTAGCACGCATATCTCACCTGGAATCTACTGCTACCGCCGCCACTCGCTCCCCCCGCGCTTGGAAACCGATGAGGAGCGTCGAAAAAACTGAGTGCCGGATCAATCCGAATCGTCGGCGACCACATCGGAGCCCGCTGCGGCGCCGAGGATCGATCGCCGGGCTCCGAGAAGGCCGGGCAGGCCGAGAGTCGCCACCCCGGCGAGGGCCGCGACCAATACCGACACAACTTGCCGCGGGAGCACTGGCGCCGAAAAGTTCACACCGGCGAGCAACATGCCGGGCGTTCCCTGGCGCACGACGACCAGCACCGAAGCGGCGAAAACCCACCACACCATCGCCAGGGCTGCGGCCCAGGCAAATGCGGGGAGGGTCGGGCGTTCTCCGAGGATCAGAATTGCGATGAGGGCGCCGGTGCAGACCGCCAACATGCCTACGAGTTCGGCCCACGAGGTTGCCATGAGAGTGATCAAGGATGGCTCGGGTCCGCCCTCATCGGATTCCAGCGGGGGTGCAGGTCTAGGACTCATGCGTGTCTGGCGATCACCGAGAGCGTCCCAATCGGTGGGGATGTCGTTGCGATCATTCATCGATCGGCCAGACTCCCGACAAAGATCTCGAGCTGCATGTCCGTCGGGCGTCCCTTGTAGGTGTTGACAAACTTTCCAATTCGCAGCGCCTCTTCGTCATCGGGTTGGCGGGCAGTGAGCTCAATGAGATATACCTCGGCTCCGGCGAGGTTGAACGCGCGGAGTTCGGCAAGCGCGGCATTGAACAACTCGCGGTCGTAAAACGCCGCAACCTCTGAATCGTCGGGTCGTTCATCCAGGAGGTCCTTGGCGATGGCCAGCGCGGCACGTCGATCGCCTGCCTTGAGGGCGCCATAGAGGTTGGCCGCCTCGGGTTCGGTCTCGAGGATCTCGAGACGCAACTTTTCCAACCCGGCATCGTTGGGGTGAGCTTTGAGCTCCACCATCACGCGTTCGAATGCCGCCATCCATCGTCCTTCCGCAAAGAGCTCTCTGGAGATGGAGAGGCCCTCCGGAATCGGGGTCGGTACCGGGGTCGCGACGACCTTGCGGTACTCCTGCAATCGATTATCGATCCTGGGCTGGAATTGATCGTCGGCGGAGTTCTGCTCGAGATGGATGATGGCCTCCTCCACCTGTTTCTGGTTGTACATGGCTTCGGCTTCGATGAGAACCCGGTTGACGACCTCGATGCGCGGCTCTCCGGGGTCCGCGGGGACGAACACGCCCCCGAGCCACAGGGCGCCGGCGACGATCAACAGACCGACCCCGCCGATGGCGGCCCACCACTGCCAGGGCAACCGCCGCTTCGGTTTTTGCGGAGTTCGCCACTCACCCTCGAGAGATTCCTTTGCCTGGTGGGCGTCCGCCCCGAAATCTGCGGTCGCGCCGAACTCGTCTGAGAAGAGGTCATCTTCAAGCTCGGGCATTCCCCCCGCGGCGCCATCCTCGGCGTCGGGATGGGTTCCTCGCTCGATCGCCTCTTTGAGCCTCGTGGCATCGACATGGTTGGGATACAGGGCGAGAGCGCGGTCAACGAAGTTGCGCGCCAGATCGAGATCACCGCTGACATGGCCGGCCTGAGCGTCTGTGAGCATCGGTTCGATGCGCTTTTCGAGATCTTCCTTGGCGTGGCGGATGTGCTCGATACGGTCCTTCGCTTCCTTGTGGTTTGGATCAACGAGAAAGATCCTCGACCATTCTTCGATGGCGGTGGCAAAGTCATCGGCGGCCGCCGCCGTCCCGCCCCTTGTGAGGAGATCTCGAATCACGGCATGGGTGTCGTCTGGGTCGACCTCTGCCGAATCCTCTCCATCGGCCACAGCCGCTGGACTGGAATCGAATAGATCCGCGACGTCATCTGCGGCATCTTCATAGTACGGTTCTTCCGACATGGGCTCCGGGTCTCCGGCGGAGAGGTCCGGCGCCGCTGATTCCTCCGGGGGGAGGGCGGGCTCTGGATGGCTTGCCGGCGGTTCGTTCAGTGCTTCAACCGACGCCTCCTCGGCCGGCGAGGTGGAGAAGAGGTCAGCATCCTCGGTCGTGGCGGCGAAGTCCGGCACACTCTCATCCGTCGGCGCGAACGAGACCTCCTCTTCAGCCTCCGTTTCGGGAACGAATCCAGCCTGCGACAGAGACATGCCGCCACTTTTTTCGATTTCTGCGATGGTGGTGGCAATATTGCGGTGGTGAGGGTCGAGGGCCTGTGCCATCATGACGAAGTTTGCCGCCTCCTGGGAGTCGCCCCGAGCGAGGGCTTCGCGGGCCTGGGCCAGGAACTGATCCACCTGAGACTCGCCCTTGGTCGCTTCTTCGATCTGACCGAGGAGATTTCGCGCCTCATCATGGCCGGGGAGATCGAGGAGGACCTGTTCGACCTTTGACCTTGCGCTCTCGAAATCGCGGTTGTTGAAATCTTCCACCGCTTCCACTAATAGATTGTTGATCGCATCCGTGGTGGGGGCCTGGAGCTGTGAAATGATGTCGTTGAGATCGATTTCGTCGGCACCGGACGAGAGCTGCTGATGCAGGTTCAGCGCCGGAGCGTAGGCTGGGTCGAGTCTGAGGACGAATTCGAGGCCGATCAGGGCTTCCTCCCGGTTACCCTGTTGGAGTTTGCCGACCACCTGTTTGAAGGCGGTCATCACTCGATCTTTGGCCTGTGGGGAGAGCTCGCTGTTGCCGGGATACGCCATGATAAAGATGTTATCACGGGGTCGCCCCGGGGTGCTCGACGTACTGTCCAAAAGGGCGGGCTAGAGCTCGCCGCTGAAAACCGTTCACCTCAGGTTGAGATCAGCGCGCCTTGGAGCACGATCCGGACCCGGGTTCCAGCGGGGCTGAGACTCTCGAGCTTGAGCACCCCCCCATGGTCGGTGACGATTCGATGGACGAGAGCAAGCCCCATTCCGGATCCCCGCCCCTTGGTCGAAAAGAATGGTTCAACGAGAGTCTCAGTGTCCTCGGTCGGCAGACCGACACCGGTGTCCTCGACCTCGATCACCACATCTTCAGCCTCGACCCGCGCTGCGATCTTGATCGATCCATCGCCCGCGATGGCCGAGACGGCGTTGTCGAGAAGGTTGACAAGAACCTGGCGCAGGAGCACCGGGTCAACCATGGCCGTGATCTCCTCGTCGGGGAGCTCCACCCGCACCTCGAGTCCATCGCGGACACCGTCGTACAGGGAGCACAGCTCGCGCAGCACCTGGCCGACGGCGGTTGGTCGGGGATCGATGGCGGGCATCCGGGCATACTCTTGAAACGCGTCCACCAGCTCCTTGAGACCGGTGACCTGGCCGACGATCGCTTCACAACCGGAGATCACGATGTCGCGCATTCCTTCATCGAGAGAGTCGGCCCTCCTCTGAATGCGTTCTGCAGCGAGGCGGATGGGAGTGAGCGGGTTCTTGATCTCGTGCGCGATTCGCTGAGCGACATCGCTCCACGCTGCCTGTCGTTGAGCCTGTACCAACTGGGTGAGATCGTCCATCGCCACCACCCAGCCGCCGCCGGGAAGAGGTCGAGAGGTGATGTCGACGTGGATGGCGTCGCCACCGGCGTCGATGTCGAGCTCGCACCGCGTATCGGTTGGTTGCCCAGGCAACAGCCGGGCGTGAAGCTCCTCGAGTCCGGGGCGATCCAGATCGTCGAGAGGAAGCCATTCGTGCGCCCACTGTGGTTGGCCGAGCATCTTCGCCGCGGCCGGGTTGGGCCGGAACATGGTGTTCTCTCCGTTCAGCGAGAGCACGCCGGTGGGAACAGTGGCCAGGAGGGTTGCGAGCTCCTGATGGGAGGCCAGGATCTCAACCTCGGTGGCACGGACCCGGCGGACCATCGCGTTGAAGGAGTCCACCAGCACCGCCATCTCGTCGGATGCGGGAACGTCCACCTCCTCGAGGGCGTCGCCCTCCGCCACCCGGCGAGTGGCGCCGGCCACCGCCAGTAACGGTTCGGTAAAGCGACGTGAAAGGTAGAGCCCGATCCAGACGGTAGCAAACAGGAGAAGGAGGGTGATGGCCAGAAACACGAGGATAGTGGTGGCTGTGATTGTTCCCTGGGTCCTCTTCAATTCCTGAAACGAGGCGTCCGCCGCGATGGCGTTTTCCAGATGGAAGAGGAGCTCCCGAGGCATCATACTCCCCACGACGACACGCCCGTCGTCTCCAATCGGGCTCCAGGCTCGGATCAGAAGACCTCCCCGCCAACGCTCCGACCGCACGGCGGACGGCGGCAGCTCATCCCACCGCAGCGGTGGCAGCGATGCTGGAATGCGACGGGGGTCAGCCACGGCCTCTTCGAGATCGCCGTCCTCGTACGTGGCGATCATGTCGACCCCGAGCAGATGCTGGAGCCGCGTGAGATCCACCCGTTCCCGGCTGTCTCCGAGCTCCTCCGCCGCAACGACGGCCTGCCGTTGCAGACGATCTTCCACCAACTCTCGAATCTGCACGGTGACCTGGGCGCCGCCGCGAAGAATCGTTTCAACCGGCGCAGAGAACCAGCGGTCGATAGAGCCCTGGAGCAGATTGGTGGCGATGAGAAAGATCAGAATCACCGGCACAAAGGTCAGACCGACATATGTCAGCACCAGGTTGGTGCGGAAGCGACTCCCGAGAACGCCACTTCGGCGTTCGACAGCCAGCCGGACCAGATTGCGGATAAGGATGAAGCCGAGGATGAGGATGAGGGAGATGTCGAGGTACCACAGGACAAACAGGAGAACCCGGTTGGTGAGCTCTTCGGGGGATGAATCTTTTGCGCGTTGGAGGAGATAAAAAGCGCCGACCGAGAGCACCATGAGAAAAACAAAGAGCGCGACCAGAAAACGGTTCTCTCTATGGTATCGGCCCCATGTCTCCCTCAGCCGGCTCACCGAATGATCTCCCATCCGCCGCCACAGGCCGAGTTCATCTGTCGTCCGGTGACGCCTCGAGCTGCACCTCGACCCAGTCCGTACCCTCGGTCGAAGGGAAGATCAGCCAGGAGGTGCCGCTGGAAAAGACTGCACGCGCGCGAACCCGCAAGAACGCGTCCCGTCGCCCACGCGGTATCGGCACCTCGACTGCTGGTGGAGCCATGAGCCAGCGGCGGGCGGCGTCGGCCGTGTCCACCTCCATGCTGACCGTGGTCGTACCGTTGACGATGACCTGGCAGCGGTAGCGTCCCGTCACCGCGTCGAAGGTTACGCTTGCCTTCGCGACCCCTTTCCAAATCTTGCGGTCGGGGAAGAACCGGCGCCGACCATAGACGCGAAACGTGTAGTCGATTTCAGTGGCGAGTCCCGAACCGAGGGTGCTTTCTACTGATTGGGGCAGCTCTCCGGCGATCTTGAATTGGATAACCAGAGCCTCGGCGCGCCGGTCCACCTCGAGGGAGAGTGGTTGGGCGGCGAGGGCCGTTGTCAGCAGGAGCACGCACGCAATTCCAGACATCCTGCGGCAATTCTACCGCGGATTCGCCGGAGCGACCGGCTAGCCCGTACTTCTTACCAGCTTCCGTTGCGAGGTTGGCGAGGTGCCGTGCCCGGTGGGGTTTCCGACCAAGAGGCCCGGCCGGAGCCCCCAGTGCCGTCCGCCGATGGGGCTCGCGAGCCGAGATCAAGGCGCGAGGAGGAGTCGATGCCCGAGCATCGTCGACGACGAGCAACGAAGAGATCGGCCGCGACCCCCCATCGGCCCGAAGGGTTGCGGCGCCATGGCCCCGTCTTCGTTGTTGCCGCTCCTCAGCGATGGAGAGACATCGCCGTCGTCGCGGCGTCTAGAATCCGGGGCCATGGCGCTCGCAACGGACGACGCTGGGGGCTGCGGCCGGGCCTCGCGGGGCGCGGAGTCGTACTAGACAGTACGTCGAGCACCCCGAAGTGAGAAAACACCGCTGGGTGCGGTGCATCGCCGGCCGCAGCAGGAAGCTGGTGAGAAGTGCGGGCTATACCCCAGCCCGACTGAGTTTCCTGACATGGGTCGCGAATGGTACAGTGTGTCGATTCGAGTGGAACGGAGGAATCGCAATGACCGCAACCATTCCCGGGTGGTCCCCGGAGATCGAGCGCGGATTCAAGGAAATCCTTTTCCGGTTTCTGGAGGAGATCCAGTGCACCCGGGCGGCGTTGTACCTGTACGGTCCCGAAGAGCTCTTCCTGCTGGCGACTCAGTATGGCTTCGGTCGCCGTGACGTCCTCGCGATCGAGCACGGACTGAAAGACGCGATGGTGAAGCAGGTACGCGAGCTCAACGGTGTTCCGGCGGCCTTCAATCGGAAGGACGATCTGGGTTTGCTGACCGAGTACCTCAAGAGCGCCGGCAACACCAAGCTGCTTCTGGTTCCACTCATTGCCGGAGACGAGATCATTGGTTTCATCGATGCTCGCGACAAGGGAAGAAAGCGGACATTCGAGCGGACGGATGTGAACCAGGCTAAAAAAATCGCCGCTGCCATGGTCGAGTATGCAAAGCGCAGCGGTTTTCTCGGTCCGGTCGACGAGATCGAGATTCCCCAAGAGCCGGAACAACCGCGGCCCCAAGCGGCGGCGAAGCCAACACAAGGATCGGCGAAAGCGCCGATGCTCGACGAAGAGGGTCTCGAAACGGTCCACGATGCCGCCCTCGATTGTGTCCTCGAGGAGAAGGTCGTCGCGGTGGCAATGACCCTCGTCACGTCAAATGGGGCTGCGACCCTGATCAACGTTCGCGAGGGTGGGGCGGAGATTGATCGCGAGGCCCTCCTCCGCCACCAGGCGTCTGCCCTGGCAGAGGCCGGCATTCCGGCGCCGGTTGAAGGGTCCTGGCAATCGGAAATCCGACGGATTCCGACAGCGGCCGCTGCCGCACCATCGCCCATGATCGCGTCTGCGATGCTTCTCAACGACTCCGATGTCGGCTGCCTCTTGGCCTCGGTTATTTCGGGCGCCGGCGCGACTGGTGCCCGAACCACCTTGGCGCGCCTGCGTGCTCGCGCCGAGGACGCGCACGCGAGCACGCTTCTTCGCTTTTCCCGCCGAAGCCTCGCTCGCCGTCTGCTGCAACCCGGAACACGCACATTTCCCGATCTCGTGGCCCATTCCGAGGCGGTGTCCCGGCTCGCGTTCTCGATGGCCCGAGAGCTCGATCTCTCGCCGGAACGTTCCGAGGCGGCCGTTCTCGCCGGGATTCTCCACGATGTGGGCATGCGCGAGCTCGACTATGAACGGCTCTATGGCAGCAGCTCGCCGTCGGCAGACGATCGCATCCGATACCAGAAACATCCGGAGATCGGCGCCCAGATTCTCATTGGCACAGGCCTCGACGAGGTAACCGCCGCAGTTCGGCATCATCACGAACGGTGGGATGGAACAGGTTATCCCGACCGGCTGGCGCGGGAAGAGATTCCATTTCTCGCACGATTGGTGCATGTGGCCGAGGTCTTTGATGTCCTCACCGTGCCGGGCCGTTATCGGCCGACGGTCAGCCCCGAGCGCGCCATGGAGATCATCGAACGCGGTAAGGGGCACCAGTTCGATCCGGAAATGGTGGAGGTCCTCGCCAGGGTAGTTCAATGACCGAGGAGCGCAGGATTCTGGCAAAGAATCGCAAAGCTCGCCACACCTACCACCTCCTCGATCGGGAAACGGCGGGAATCGAGCTCCTCGGTACCGAGGTCAAGGCGATCCGTGCCGGCAAGATAAACATCAAAGAGGGTTATGTTGCCTTTTCAGACGGCGAAGCGTTTCTGGTCGGGTGTCACATCGGCGCCTATGACAGCGCAGGCTACGCAGGTCACGATCCGATCCGTCGCCGGCGCCTGCTCCTCCACAAGCGCGAAATCGAACGCTGGTCGAGCATGGTCAAGGAGAAAGGCCTGACCGTCGTTCCGCTAACGGTTTTCCTCGACGGCAACTGGATCAAGGTGGAGATCGCCCTCGCCCGCGGGAAGCAAATGCACGACAAACGCGACACCCTGCGCCAGCGCACCCTCGATCGTGAGGCCGAGCAGGCGGTCAAGGAACGAAGCAGCGGTTGACATTGGCATAATCGCGGCGTAAATTCACACCTTCGAGAGACTCGAGGCGTCCAGATCCCCCGTTTCGCGGGAATAGCATCTTCCGGTGCGGGTTTTTCAATTCGGGCACGGAGACACAGACCGATGCAAGACGAGATCGTTATTCGCGGTGCACGCGAGCACAACCTGGCCAACATCGACGTCGCGATTCCACGCAACCGGCTGGTCGTGATCACTGGAGTGTCCGGTTCTGGCAAGTCGTCGTTGGCCTTCGACACGCTCTTTGCCGAAGGTCAGCGGCGCTATGTAGAATCGCTGTCGGCCTATGCCCGGCAGTTCCTCGACCAGATGGAAAAGCCGGATGTCGACACCATCGAAGGGTTGTCCCCCGCAATCTCCATCGAGCAGAAGACGACCTCGCGAAACCCACGATCGACCGTCGGCACGGTGACCGAAATTCACGATTATCTCCGACTGTTGTGGGCCTCCATCGGGACACCGGAATGCCCGGACTGTGGAATTCCGATTCTGCCGCAAAGCGTCGAGCAGATGGTCGATCGCATCCTCGAGCTGCCGGACGGAACTCGATTCATGCTCCTCGCACCTGTCGTCGAGGGTCGCAAGGGAGAACACCGAAAGGTCTTCGCACAGATGGTGCGGGAGGGCTTCGTGAGGGCGCGGGTAGACGGTGAGATCGTCGAGGCGGCCGACCCTCCAGAGCTCGCAGCGAAGCGGAAACACACTATCGAGGTGGTCGTTGATCGTCTTTCAGTTCGGAAGGGTGTGAGATCCCGCCTCGCCGACTCCATCGAAACCTCCCTCCGGGTCGGCGGAGACTTGGCTCTGGCGGCAGTTGAGAATGGAGAGACAATTGTCCTCTCAGCGCGTCATGCCTGTCCCCAATGCGGGTTCTCGCTGACCGAGGTGTCTCCGCGATTGTTTTCGTTCAACTCGCCACAGGGCGCCTGTCCCACGTGCTCCGGTCTCGGGTATCTGCGCGAGGTCGATGCCGAGAAGCTGGTGATCGACCCCGAGCGCACGCTTGGCGGCGGCTGTCTGGCGATGGTCGGAAAGGCACGCAGCTCGTGGTTCCGGCACCAGGTTGAGCAGCTGTCGGTCGCCCTCGGGTTCGACCTCGAGACCTCGTGGCGGCAGCTCCCGGAAGAGATTCGGCGTGTCCTCATGTACGGCACCGACGATGAGCACGAGTTCGTGTGGGAGGGGCGGAAGGGGGCCTACCGCTACCGGGACCGTTTTGAGGGGGCAGTGCCGCGCCTCGAGCGCCGCTACGCCGAGACCGTCCTCGGAGGACGTGCGGCGCGAGCTCGAACGGTACATGTCCTTCGCTCGTGTGGCGACTGCCACGGCGCCCGCCTCCGCCGGGAGGCGCTGGCGGTGAAGATCGGGGGTCGAAACCCTGGTCGATGTTTCGGCCCTCTCCATCGATCGCGCCCTGGAGTGGTTTTCCTCTCTCGAGCTCAGCGCTCGCGACGCCGAGATCGCCGACAAGATCCTGCGCGAGGTGCGGGATCGTCTCGGATTCCTGGTCTCCGTCGGGCTCGATTACCTGTCCCTCGATCGGATGGCCGGGACTCTGTCCGGCGGAGAGAGCCAACGTATCCGGCTCGCGACCCAGGTCGGTTCGAAAGCTGATGGGCGTGCTCTACGTTCTCGACGAGCCCTCGGTCGGCCTCCACCAGCGGGACAACCGGCGGCTCTCTGGAGACGCTCAAGGGGATGCGCGATCTGGGCAACACCGTCGTGGTGGTGGAGCACGACGAGGAGACGATTCGCGAGGCGGACTGGGTGATCGACCTCGGTCCCGGCGCCGGCCGCAACGGCGGCAAGGTGGTGGCGAGTGGAACGCCGGAGTCTCTATGCGACGTGGAGGGTTCCCTGACCGGCGCCTATCTGTCGGGGAGGCGGTCCATTCCGGTACCGGTTGAGCGGTCCGTCGGGCAACGGGGATCGGATCATTGTGCGGGGTGCGGCCGAGCACAACCTCAAGCAAAATCGATGTCGAGCTGCCGTTGGGGCGGCTGATCGGCTATCACCGGAGTGTCCGGCTCGGCAAGAGCACCCTGATCAACGAGATCCTCCTCAAGGCCGTGGCCCGCGAGCTCTACGGCACCCTCGCGAGACCCGGGGCGGCACGACTGCGTGGAGGGGGTGGAGCTTCTCGACAAAGGTGATTGCCATCGATCAGTCGGCCCATCGGGCGCACCCCGCGCTCCAACCCGGCCACCTACACCAAGGTCTTCGATCCGATCCGATCGCTCTTTGCCGCCACCACCGACGCCCGCGCCCGCGGTTACAAGCCGGGCCGGTTCTCCTTCAACGTCCGCGCGCGGCCGGTGCGAGGCGTGTCAGGGCGCGGGCCGGCTGCGGATCGAGATGCACTTTCTCCCCGCTGTCTACGTCACCTGTGATCAGTGCGGCGGGAAAGCGCTACAACCGCGAAACCCTCGAGGTCCACTTCAAAGGCCTCAGCATCGCCGAGGTCCTCGATCTCACGGTCACCCAGGCGCGCGAGGTCTTTGCCGCGGTGCCCAAGATCGCGCGCGTGCTCGACACCCTGGTTGCGGTCGGTCTCGGCTACCTCCATCTCGGACAGCCGGCGACCACGTTGTCGGGCGGCGAGGCGCAGCGGATCAAGCTCTCGCGCGAGCTGGCCAAGCGGGCCACCGGCAGGACGCTCTACCTGCTCGACGAGCCGACCACCGGGCTGCATTTCGACGACGTCCGCAAGCTCCTCGCGGTGCTCCACGCGCTGGTCGACCGCGGCAACACGGTGGTCGTGATCGAGCACAACCTCGACGTCATCAAGACCGCCGACTGGATCATCGATCTCGGTCCAGAGGGCGGCGATGGTGGAGGCGAGGTGGTGGTCGCCGGCACCCCCGACGATGTCGCACGCTGCAAGGCCTCCTACACCGGCCAGTACCTGAAAGAAGCTCCTATAGCCGGGAACCCGCGTGCGAGTCCGAGTCCGACCCGTGTCCGTCTCCGTCTCCGTGCCCGGACGCCCGCCGTCTCAGCGTGGGCAAACAACCCCAAGATCCGGATCGCCTCTCCTCGCGCCGTCAAATCCGAAATCCGAAATCCGAAATTTTTTCGGGCTACGCCAGTATCGAGTAGCCCCCGTCGACGATGAGGGTTTGGCCGTGGATCATGGACGCGTACTGCGTGCACAGGAAGATGACGACATTGGCCACATCTTGAGGATGGACCAGGCGACCGGCCGGAGTGCGCTCGAGAGCGCTTTGGAGGAGCTCCTCGCGGTTCGGGAAATGAAGCAGGGCATCGGTGTCGACCGTGCCCGCCGAGACGGCGTTAATGCGCATTCCTTCGGGGGCGAACTCCGCCGCCAGATGCCGCACCATCGACTCCAGCGCGGCTTTCGAGGCGCCGACTGCGGTGTAGTTGGGAATCGCCCGTATTGCACCGAGCGAGGAGACCGCGACCAGGGATTTTTCGTTCTTTGAGTCCATCTTCAAGAACTGCTGGGTGATCGGCAGGAGGGCCGCGGCGTTGATGTGCATGGACCAGTCGAAATGGCGCAAAGTCAGCTCGCGCGCCGGTCGCAACACGCCGGAGGCGGCGTTCGACACAACGACATCCAGACCACCCCAGGAATCGCCGATCATCGAGAAAAGTTTTTCTACGTGGTCGGGCTTGGCGACGTTTCCCTTGAGGACCAGCGCGCGGACGCCCCGCGCCTCGATCTCATGGGCGGTTTCCTCCGCCCGGGCGCGATTGCGGAGATAATTGATGGCGACATCGACCTTGAAGTCGGCTAATGAGAGCGCAATGGCGCGTCCGATACCGCGGGATGAACCGGTCACGAGCGCGCGTTTGCCTCGCAGCTTGAGATCCATTTGCACCTCCAGGATCACAAACTACCCCGGGTTTGCCGGGAAAACAAGCGTGGATGTTGAGTTTTCTGGCGATTTGGCCTTGACAGCGCGGTGTCGTACCGCCACACTGTGAGTACGAATAAAACTAGGAGGTTCCCATGAATAAGACCGAAATGGCCATGAAACTTGCGAAGAAGGCTGGCATCAGTCAGGGAAATGCTGCCGAGATCATTGATATCATTTTTTCAGCCCACCCGCGGACAGGTCTGATCGCGACCGCCCTCGATGCCGGTGAGAAGGTGACCATTCCCGGTTTCGGCACCTATGCCACCAAGCAGCGTGGTGCACGAACGGGCCGCAACCCGGCGACCGGTGCGACGATTCACATTCCGGCAAAGAAGTATGTTCACTTCAAGCCGGGTAAGACCCTTCGCGAACGCGTCGAGCATTAGAAACGCCACGACTGCGTGCACCGGCCGAGTGCCGGTGTGAATTGGTGGCAAAGTCCACCTCGGGTGAGCAGCAGATGATGAGGCCGGGCACAGCCCGGCCTCGATTCTTTGCCCGCAGTATCCCACCAGAGCCTTCGCCGTCTCGTAACGAAACCCGGTGAGAAGACCGAGCTAGCGCACGATGAACCGGTAAGCCTTGGTCACCGTGGCGTGGTCTTGACCCGCACACCGTCCTTGGTTCCCGGTTTGAAGCGGTACTGCATCACCGCGTCCATGACCGCCTCGGGAGATGCCGAACCCTCGTCATCGGCGCGCAGAGATCGTGACACTCTCGACCCGCCGTCGGCGTCCACCGTCGCCTGGACGATCACGACGCCTTGGCGCCTCGAGAAACGAGCCGCCCGCGGCCACTCCACTTCATGCTCCTTGATGACTACCGGCAGCGAATCGAGCTCCGAAAGACCCACCACTACCGGTTTCTGCGACTCGCGCCGCCGCATCAGGAAGCGGCGTGCACCGGCGTCGGCGCCGAGGCCGGCTCGTCGCCGGTAAGCAGATGTCGGAGTGGCGGCAGCCGACAGCCGCAGCAATTCCTCCTCGACCACAGCCGTCGCGGTCTGATGGGCTGCCGCCTGGCGGCGTGACCTCCTCGGCTCGACACGCTGCCGTTCCAGCTCCAGCTCCGCCTCTTGGATCCGCCGCGCTTCTCCTCGGCCACGCAATTTGCTGCTGGCGCTCCTCCCGGCGACGTTGGTCCTCACTGGTCGACTGACCCCGCTCGGCGCGGCGCTCGCTCGCCTGCAGCTTCTTCTGGAGGTCTTCGATCTTG
>PVMK01127270.1_pt1 | contig 23378 bp, 20 predicted proteins | sample 1853481 | NCBI WGS metagenome assembly PVMK01 (sample SAMN08533507, study PRJNA380276) | Marine sediment metagenome, whole genome shotgun sequencing project. | reverse complement strand
CTCCGAAAAGAACCTTCTCATTCCTGATCGGTCATCGGTGGCTGAGCCAATCCAGATGATTCCCTTCACATGCATGGTGCCCTCTCCCAGACGCGTTCCGTCACCGGCCTCCGGCGCAGCAGATGCCCTGTGGGTCCATTGTGGTCGATGCAGCGCTTCCGTGCGAACAGCTCGTGTGATGGTTACTGTCGAGCACCGTAATTCGTGTGATGGTTTGGGGGTTCGAAATGGCTATCGATTCGGTCGACGATCTGCGGGCGCACGTTGCGCTTGCCACGAAGGTGGAACTCTCGACGATTCCGCCCTATCTCTTCGCGATGTATTCGATCAAGGATCACGAATGTGATGCCGCGAGGCTGATTGCAAGTGTCGTCGTCGAAGAGATGCTCCACGTGTGCCTCACCACGAATCTTCTCCTCGGAATCGGTGGCGAGCCTAACTTCGGCAGCGACGCTGTTCCCACATATCCGAGTGTCTTGCCACACCACACGCCCGACCTGTTACTCGTACTGGAGCGATGCAGCACGAGGTTGGTGACAGAGACGTTCATGACCCTTGAGAGCCCCCGAACTTCGGGTGCTCAAGACGATGTATACGAATCCTTGGGCCAGTTCTATGGGGCCCTGGAGCAGGCCGTTGACGACCTCGATTCGGAGAACGACCTTTTCGTACACTGCCAAGCGACCAGACAACTATCGGATCCTTCGTTCTACTCACCGATCAAGTTCGACGCCGAGGACAGCGGTGGACTGATGCTCGTGTGTGACGGCGAGAGCGCAGATAGGGCACTCGAGATCATCATCGATCAGGGAGAGGGGCTGAGTGACGAGAAGTGGGCTGACCCTCTCCACCAGGAGCTCACTCATTTCTACAAGTTCGAACAGATCGCGAGTGGCGTGAGCCCGATAGGAGAGGTGTGGCCCGTCCGGGCGAACCCGAAGACTGCGGATTTTCCTGAGCCGGTCGCGAATGTATCGCGATTGTTCAACGCGCTCTACGGACTGATGTTCGTGACCATGCGCGACCTGTTCTCGGGCGAAAATGACCAGGGTCTGATCATCGGTCGGCTATACGCCCTGATGTCGGCATGTATGACACCGACCGCGAGATACCTTGTTGAGCAACCGATTTCAGAAGGAGAGCATGCCGGTCCCACGTTCGAGATTCATCAGTTCTCCGGAGATCCGTGGCGCGAGACAACCGAACTCGCCGATGCCGTGGCAACGGAGGACACGAGACTTGAGGGGGTGCGTTCGATCGTTGGATCTCTTGGTCGGTCATCTGACTGATAGCCGACGCCTGTCGTCTTCTCGCTAACCTGATTCGGTATGCGAATAGTCATTGTTGGTGCAGGCGCGGTTGGTTCCTTCCTTGCTGAAAAGTTCTCCTACGAGGGCCAGGACGTGGTCGTCATCGAATCTGATCCCGTGCGCGCCGCCGAGGCGCAATCCGAAATCGACTGCTTGGTCATCAACGGCAACGGAGCGTCTGCGGAGACCTTGAAGAACGCGGGACTTGCTGACTCGGATCTCCTGATAGCTGTGAGCTCATCGGACGCGGTAAACGTGCTTGCGTGTGCCGCAGGGACGACCCTCAATATTCCCCGCAAGGTTGCAAGGGTCGAGGATCCACAGCTCAAGGCGGAGGTCGAAGCACTCGGTGTTGACCTGGTAATCGACCCAGATGAAGCCGCGGCAAGAGAACTTCTCAGCCTCGCGTCGAGTGGCGACATTTCCGAGATGATCGAGTTTGCCGATGGCGAAATCGTTCTCATTGGCGCATACGTGAGCCCAACCGCGTCGTTTGTCGGCCGATCACTCGCAGATCTCAGGGAAACCGTCGTCTCGTGGGACTGGCTTGTCGTGGCGGTGGTCCGGCACGGTAAGACGATCATCGCCAGAGGCGCGACGACACTTGAGGCTGGAGATCATGTGTTGATGATGGCGCGCAGGGACGCGACACAGAACGCCTATGAGTGGCTTGGTCTGTCAAGCAAACCTGCTGAAAAGGCCATCATCCTGGGCGGTACTCGGCTCGCGCGGCTGACGGCGAAGTTGCTTGCCGACCACGGGATCCATACGACGTTGATCGATTCAGACATGGGTCGCTGTCGGGTCATTGCAGAAAAACTACGCAATGTCGTCACGGTGTGCGCGGAACCCAAGGATCCCAAGATTCTGAGAGCAGAGGGAGTCGAAGCTACCGATGTTGTTATGGCTCTCTCGGGATGGGATAGTGAGAACGTGGTTGGTGCGCTTGTCGCGAAAGCACTCGGTGCGCACGAGGTAATTGCGAGGTTCTCGAACACGGACCTCGTCGGATTGTTGTCCGGCATCGGCATCGATGCAACCGTCAGTTCTCGACTCTCAGCAGCGAACGAGATTCTTCGATTCGTGCGGCGAGGGGTGATCCACTCCGTCGTGACGTTCTCCGACTCAGATGCCGAAGCGATAGAGCTCGAGGTGGGACCGAAGAGTCCGGCCATTGGTAAGACCCTTGCGGACCTCCGGCTCCCGCACTCGCTGATCATCGGCGGAGTTCAGCGAGGATCGAAAGCGTTCGTCCCTCGGGGGAATACGACCATCGAAGTTGGCGATCATCTGATCATGATCGCGCTGCCGGAGGCGATCGCCACTGCAGAGAAGCTGTCCGGCTGACTAGATGTCGTGGCGTCATCTCCTCCATGTTGTCGGAGCGGTCCTCGGGGCGATCGGACTTTCGATGCTCGCAGCTCCAGTGGTCTCAGCGGTGTATCAGGAGTGGTCGGACATTCCCGGGTTGTTGCTTGCCTCGGCGATTACCGTTGTCATCGGCTTTGGTCTCTGGCGCGTCTTCGACCGACCGGGTGAACTTTCAACTCGGGAAGGGTTTGCTGCCGTTGGTCTTGCGTGGATCGCTCTCTCGCTGTTCGGCGCCCTTCCCTACCTGCTAACTGGTGCGATCGGTAACGTGACAGATGCTGTTTTCGAGGCCTCGGCAGGCTTCACGACAACAGGGGCCTCTGTCATCCCCGACCCTGGTGCAATGTCACACGGCATACTTTTCTGGCGATCTCTAACCCAGTGGATTGGCGGGATGGGAATCATCGTGCTCTCGATTGCCATTCTCCCTCTGCTCGGCATGGGAGCCCATCAACTAGCAAGAGCAGAGTCGCCCGGCCCCATGCCTGACAGGCTGACACCGAGGTTCAAGGATACGGCGAAGCGGCTGTGGCTTGTCTATCTGATTCTTACGGGTATCGAGGCCGCGCTCCTGTGGATCGGGGATATGACGTTCTTCGAAGCCGTCAACCACTCACTCACAACCATGTCCACCGGTGGATTCAGCACGAACATGGGTTCCCTCGGAGCGTTCTCGGCGTACTCCCAGTGGATCGTGATCGTGTTCATGACACTTGCGGGAATGTCATTCGCTCTGCACTACAAGGTCGTTCGACGGGACTGGAAGGCGTATTTCAGGTCGGTCGAGTTGCGGGTCTATCTCTCGATCGTCGCGATCGCTGCAGTACTCATGGTTATTGGGACGTGGGGAGGCTCGGTCGCGGAGACTGTTCGCGACGGCGTGTTCACCTCGCTCGCGATTGTCACAACCACAGGCTTCGCGACTGCCGATTTCGGAGCTTGGACTGCCGCGCTCGGGATAATGATCGTTGGCCTCATGTTCGTCGGTGGAATGGCGGGATCGACGTCCGGGTCGATCAAGACCGATCGACTCAACATCCTCTACGAAGCCTCCCGTACTGACGTCCGGCGTCTCATCCATCCGCGCGGTGTGTTCGTCACCAGAGTCGGTAGGACGGCAATTCCAGATCTTGTCGTTGAGACCGTGCAGACCTTCTTTCTCCTCTATATGTTCTCCTTCATGACGGGGACGTTCCTCATGGCGATTCTCGTCTCGCTATCCGGAGCGGAGACCGATGTCATGGCGATCGTGACGAGCGTCGCGACTTCGATCGGCAACGTCGGTCCAGGGCTCGGCGAGGTGGGGCCCACAGGGAACTTCCTTGGAATCCCGTGGGCAGGCAAGTGGTTGCTCTCATCCCTGATGATCGTGGGTCGCCTCGAGATTCTTCCGATCCTCATCCTGTTCAACAGAGAGGTGTGGAGGAGATGAGCGACTCGCCGATGACCAGAACTGTCACCCTGATCCGACACGCGGAAACCAACGCCAACAGCGTCGGCCGTTGGCAGGGCAATGCTGACTCCGGTATTTCGCCAAGGGGTGAGCAGCAACTCGTCGCGCTGGCCAGCCGGCAGAATGGTTCGGGCAGCAATCTGTTGGTCGCGTCGGATCTTCCCAGAACGATACGAACCGCTTCCGTTCTTGGTGATCCTGAACCGAATTCGGCATGGCGTGAGTTCAGGGTTGGCGACTGGGAGGGACTAACTTCGGTCGAGATCATGAGCAAGTATCCGGGTCAGATGGAGGCCTTCCTCGCAGGTGAGGACGTCGCTCCAGGGGGTGGCGAGCGTATGTCCGATTTCGGGGACAGAGTCGTCGCAGCCTTCACGGAGCTCGTGGCGTCCCTCGACGAAGGCCAATCAGCAACAGTTGTCACCCATGGAGGAGTCATCTGGGCGATCATGGGATACATCCTTGGGCGAAATGGCGGCCCGATGAAACTGATTCCGTCCCACAACACCGCCTCAACGGTGATCCGCATCGATGCGGATGGGGACACGCAGATCAACGTGTTCAACGACGCGACCCATCTCTCCGCAGTCCCGAGGCAGTTCGGGCCCCAGGGCACGGCCGTATCCCTCTTCCGCCACGGCCAGTCGGAGGCGAATGTTGCCGGTCGATGGCAGGGTCGTACCGATAGCCCTCTCACGCCACTCGGTCGTAGTCAGGTTGCATCAGCGGCACTCACCGTGCCGGCGGTGGAGGCATTGTTCACGTCTCCTCTAGGGCGAACAGTCGAGACTGCCTCGATTCTTGGCGCCGCCGCTGGACTCTCTCCTTCGGACAGTGAAGGACTGGTTGAGATGGCCTTCGGCAATTGGGAGAACATGACGATCGAAGAAGCCATTGCCAACGACCCGGATCTATTCGAGTTGATCTTCACCCAGGATCAGGACAGGCCCAGGGGCAGAGACGGCGAGACGTTCGCCGAGGCGGGCGAAAGATTGCATGGGACCATTGCGTCGTTGGCTGCGGCGTCAGAATTCGACCACATTGGAGTGGTCTCCCACGGTGCAGCGATTCGTGCGTACGTGTCGAGTGTCGTCGGCCTCGACTTCGCCGTACGAAACCGCCTTCCCATTCCTCGAAACTCATCGATGTCACAGATACGTCAGACCTCTTCTGGGCCTGTGCTCGCCGCCTACAACGTTGCGCCGCATTTGGACGAATAGGTCCCGACCATGCGACTGCTCATCGTCACGAACGACTATCCACCGAAACCAGGTGGCATCCAGATGTACCTCAAGAATCTCGTTGACGCATATCCAGATGCGGTCCACGTGGTTGCTCCGCACGATCCAGATGCTGTTTCACGTGAGCTGGGCGTGAGTCGCGGTTCGACGACGTACATGCTTCCGACCCGTGCAACGGCCCGTGTGATCGCCGCGGCCGCGGACCGCTTCGAGCCCGACGCTGTGCTCTTCGGTGCTCCCCACCCGCTTCTGTACCTCGGAGACCTTCTCAGGAGAGCGTTCGGCGTACCGATCGGTGTTCTGAGCCATGGTGCGGAGGTCACGATCCCTGGTGCGCTCCCTGGCGTACGGCAACTTCTCAGGCGCGACCTCGCATCAGCAGACGTTCGGTTCGCCGTGAGCCGGTACACGGCGCGGAGTGTGCAACGGATATCGGGGAGGTCGGTCGAACTTCTCGGTGCTGGCGTCGATGTTGAAACGTTCCGGCCTTCAGCGATTTCGCCAACCAACGGTCCGCCCATCGTCGGCTGTGTGAGCCGCTTCGTACCGCGTAAGGGTCAGGGCCGTCTCATCGAAGCCGCAGCGAGACTCGAGCGGGATGTTGAACTTCTCTTCGTCGGCACGGGGAGAACTGAGGGCGAGCTCAGGAGGAAGGCTGAGGATCTCGGCGTCCGGACCCGTTTCGAAGTTGACGTGCCATGGTCCGAACTCCCTGACCTCTACCGCGAGATGGACATTTTCTGCATGCCATGCAAGTCGCGGTGGGCAGGACTCGAGTTCGAGGGTCTCGGCCTGGTGTTCCTCGAAGCTGCAGCATCAGGCGTTCCCGTACTCGTAGGCGATTCGGGCGGTGCACCCGAGACTGTGCTCCCGGGAGAAACTGGTTTCGTTGTTGGGGATGTCGATTCGATCAAGGAGGGCCTTGAGATACTGCTCGACGACCCGGTCGAGGCCATCCACATGGGCCATCGAGGGAGGCGGCTCGTCGAGGGCGAATTCACGTGGACACGCGTTGTCGAACGACTATATGAGGGATTTGCACCATTCTTGGGCTAGGTTCTACGCCGTCACCACTCTTGACAGGGTTGGGTGGCTCACGTATTTGTAGACCACGAATCGTTGGAATCAGGAAGCAATGACAAAGAAACTCGTCATAGTCGAGTCGCCAGCCAAGGCGAAGACCATCAACAAGTATCTCGGCGATGACTTCATCGTGGAGTCGTCGATCGGGCATATCCGCGACATTCCGGCCCGCGCTGCGGATCTGCCTGAGAAGAAGCGCGACCTCTGGAAGACCACGCGTTTCGGAATCGATATCGAGAACGACTTCACGCCGATCTACATCGTCACTGATTCGTCGAAGAAACAGGTGAGACTTCTCAAGAAACACCTCAAGGATGTGGATGAGCTCTACCTCGCTACGGATGAGGATCGCGAGGGTGAGGCTATTGCCTGGCATCTACTCGAAGAACTCAAGCCGAAGATCCCTGTGCACCGGATGGTGTTCCACGAGATAACAGAGCGAGCGATCCACGAGGCGGCAGCGAACCCAAGAGACATCAACATGCCCCTTGTGCAGGCCCAGGAAACACGACGAATTCTTGATCGGCTCTTCGGCTATGAGGTGTCGCCTGTGCTGTGGAGGCGAGTCCAGAAGGGACTCTCGGCTGGCCGAGTGCAATCACCGGCTACGCGGATCATCGTTGAACGTGAACGCGAGCGAATTGCGTTTACCAGAGCGAGCTACTCGGGTCTCAAAGCCGTCCTCGCTGTTGCCGAGGACGAGTTTCCTGCATCCCTCAGGTCCGTTGACGGTGCTCGGGTTGCGGAGGGATCGGATTTCGGTCCGGACGGGGAGCTGGCCAAGGACCGCCTCCTACTAGCGCCCCAGGATGCAATCGATCTGGCAACCGGTCTCTCGGGTGCAGAGTTCAAAGTCGTTGGTGTGAAGCGCAAGCCATATACGCGTCGACCATATCCGCCATTTCGCACATCGACCCTTCAACAGGAAGCTGGTCACAAGCTCCGTTTCGGTGCCCGCAGGACGATGAGCGCGGCCCAGCGTCTGTACGAGGGCGGTTTCATAACGTACATGCGCACAGATTCGACCGATATTTCGCCGACAGCGCTCGACGCGGCGCGTTCGCTGGTCGCGGAACGGTATGGCTCGACTTTCCTTCCCGAGAAACCGCGCTACTACGGCAAGAAGGCAAAAGGGGCCCAGGAAGCGCATGAAGCGATTCGGCCCGCAGGTGAGCAGTTTCAGGACATCGACGTCATCGCCGCGGAGTTCGGCCCAACCTCAGACGAAACAAGGGTCTATGAACTCGTCTGGATGAGAACGGTTGCATCCCAAATGAAGGATGCAAAGGGTGAGAGCGTGATCGTCCAGATCGAGGCTGACGCACTTGATAGCAGGACATGTCGTTTCCAGGCATCGGGACGAACGATCACATTCCCCGGATTCATGCGGGCCTATGTCGAGGGGAGTGACGACCCAGATGCGGCCCTCGATGACAAGGAGACCTTGCTGCCCACCATGGAGGAGGGCCAGGACGTGCGCCCGGTCGAGCTCACACCAACGGATCACGAGACGAAGCCGCCAGCACGATTCACAGAGGCATCGTTGATCAAGCGTCTCGAGGAACTCGGGATCGGTCGGCCGTCGACGTATGCGTCGATCATCGCAACGATTCTTGATCGCGAATACGCCAGGAAGTCAGGGTCTGCCCTTATTCCGACATGGCGTGCATTCAGCGTCGTTGGCCTTCTCGAGCAGTACTTCAGCGACTACGTGAACTACGACTTCACCGCACGCATGGAGGCCGACCTCGACCGAATCGCGTCTGGCGATGCCGACAGGGTGCCGTACCTCGACGCTTTCTACAACGGGAACGGGTCCCCAGGGCTCAAGAGCCTTGTTGGCGAGGACGTGCTCGAGCGGATAGATCCAAAGGCTGTCAACTCGTTCCCGATCGGCACGGGTGAGGACGGCGAACCGATCGTTGCCAGGGCAGGTCAGTACGGACCGTATCTTGCTCACGGAGAGCGCAGGGCGTCGATCCCACCGGACATTGCGCCCGACGAGCTGACCCTCGAGCGTGCCCTTGAGATCCTCGATGCGCCGAGCGGGAATCGCACCTTGGGCACGGACCCCGAGTCTGGGCTCGACGTCCTGGCAATGGCTGGGCGGTTTGGACCGTATATCCAACTTGGTGAGCGGGATCCTGACTCCAAGGAGAAACCTCGTACGGCTTCGCTGTTCAAAACGATGTCGCTCGACGAGGTCACGCTCGAGGACGCCCTCCAACTTCTGACGATTCCAAGGTTGATTGCGGATCATCCCGACGATGGCAACCCAATAGAGGCTCTCAACGGTCGCTACGGGCCCTATATCAAGTGGGGCAAGGAGAGCCGCGCGCTCGAGACCGAGGATCAGCTGTTCACTGTCGATCTTGATGAGGCGCTTGTGCTCCTTGCGAAGCCGCGGCAGCGTCGGGGGGCGAAACCGCCGCTCAAGGAACTCGGCACAGATCCGGTAACGGACTCAGAGATCGTCATCAAAGATGGTCGCTACGGCCTCTACATGACCGACGGCACTACGAACGTCTCACTTCGCAAGACCGAGAGTCTCGAGAACATCACGTTGGAGCACGCCTCTGACCGCCTCGCTGAAAAGCGGGCCAAGGGCCCAGCGAAGAAGAAATGACAAGCCCCTGGTGCGAGGATCCAGGCGCAGGGAACGTGTCAAACTGTTGCCATGAGTAACACGTCTCGCTTCTCGGGAGCTCGATACATTGCATTCGAAGGTGTCGAAGGTGCTGGGAAGTCCACCATCGCGAATCGAATCGCCGAGCACTTGAAATCCCAGGGCGCTGTCGTCGTCTCAGTACGCGAACCCGGTGGCACGGAGGCAGGGGAGAAGATCAGAGCCGTGCTCCTGACGATGGATCATGAGGTTTCGCCTCGATCCGAAGCCGCATTATTCGCCGCATCTCGTGCACAGTTGATCGCAGAGACCGTGTCACCCGCGCTTGCCAGAGGTGCATGGGTGCTCTCGGATCGTACGGCCTACTCATCACTGGCCTATCAGGCAGGTGGGCGTGGTCTACCCCTCGATGAGGTCTGGACGCTCAATGACATCGCGCTTGGAGGCGTCTGGCCTGACGTTGTCATCCTGCTGCGCCTTGAGCCGGATGAAGGTCTATCGAGACAACGCGACGGAGACCGCATCGGGAATGAAGGAGTTGAGTTCCACTCGAAGGTAGCGGCAGCCTTCGATGACCTCGCCGCGGCGGAACCCGATCGCTTCGTCGTGGTCGACGCATCCATGCCCGTTGACGATGTAGTTGCCGCTGTCCTTGCCGAACTCGGGTTGGCGACGTGACACTCTTCGCCGATCTCGTTGGGCACGGTGGTGTGCTTGAGTTACTCACTGCGGAGTTGGAGACGCCGGCTCAGGCGTATCTGTTCGTTGGACCGTCGAATGTAGGGAAGGCGAGTGTCGCACGACGTTTTGCCGCCGCACTTGTCGGTGGCGACGATGCCGAAGCAGTACGGCGGGCGAAGTCGGGTTCGCATCCTGACCTCGAGTTGGTTGCTCCTGAGGGTCGGTCGTCCATAACGGTGGACCAGGCTCGAGCCATCGTGTCTGCAGCCGTCAGGTCACCGTTGGAAGCGGACCGAAAGGTGTTCCTCATCGAGGAGGCCTCGATGCTGAATGTCGAGGCATCCAACGCTCTTCTCAAGACGATCGAGGAGCCAATTCCCTCAACGACCTTCGTCCTTGTTGCCGAATCTGAGGATGATCTTCCGGCCACCATTGCAAGCCGATGCCGTACGATCGTGTTCGGTCGGGTACCGGAGGCAGATATCGCAGCGGGCCTGGTCGAGTTGGGGATCGATGCGGAGAGTGCTGAGAAGGCGGCCCGGATCTCTGGGGGACGCCCGGGTCTTGCAGTGGCTCTCGCCCGCGAGCCACGGGTCGTGGCGTTCCGTGATGCGTGGCTATCGGTGCCAGGCAAACTCACAGATCAGCCGGGGGATGCGTATCGCATCACCAGTGAGGTGATGGATGCGACGGAGCCCCTTCTTGAAGCGGTGAAGCATCGTCAGGAAGCCGAGCTGGAGCGTGATCACCCGACTGATGACGTCCCAAAGCCTGTGCTGGAGCGACAGGAGCGGGAGCTCGCTCGTGCGTCGGACGCCCTATTGGTAACGGGACTTGAGCTTCTCGCTTCGTTCTATCGCGACACTGCCGCGGCGCAGCTGGGGGCGCCGGTTCAGAACACCGACCTTCCTGTGGCCTCCCTCACACGGGTAACCACCGAAACCGCTGTGCAGAATGCGTATCGAGTGCTCGACACGATCGAGTCGCTCCATGCCAATCAACGACCACATCTTGCTCTCGCCACGCTGTTTCTCGATCTGGGTACCGATGCCTGAATTGGGCCAAGCGCTTCCACGCACCCTCGAAAGGTTGCTTCGACTCCCGAATCGAGTCGCTTCGAGGGCGTTCTTCGACCTCGATGTCGAAGGTGCGGACAATCTCCCTCGCGAAGGTGGCGTAGTCATCGCAGCCAATCACTTCTCTCACCTCGACCCGCCGCTGCTCGCCGTCAATCTTGATCGATATATCCGATTTCTAGCGGTTGATGAACTCTTCGGAGACTCCAAGGCCTTTGCTCTACTCCTGGATTTCTTCGGGACGATTCCCCTTGACAGGGAGGGCTATCCGATCAGCGCCATGCGCGAGGCGATCAGCTGTCTCGAGGGTGGTGACGCGGTTGGCGTGTTCCCAGAAGGTAGGCGCGTCGAACGGTGGGGTGAGGACGTGCCCAAGCGAGGCGCAGCCTGGCTTGCATGGATGACTGGTGCGCCACTCCTTCCGGTCGCGATCGTTGGAACCGAGCACTCCCTGGCCCCCAGGCGAACGGGCCTTCAGAAGGACGGCAGTCAAGATCTGGATCGAGGAGCCCATCATGTGGGATGAATACGAAAGCGAAACGGATCCCACGAACGCAATGATTCGTGACTGGTATCGGGCGGTGGACGCGCGAGGACGTCTCTGGAACGACTGACGACGGTCATCCGAGCATTGGGAAGGAACTGACTATCACAGATTCACAAACGAGCGAGCATCCATCCTTCGTCTGGATCGATTCATTCGGTTTCTCGCGGTTGACGAGCTCTTCGGCGACTCCAGGGCCTTTGCTCTACTCCTAGATTTCTTCGGGACGATTCCCCTCGACAGGGATGGCTATCCGATCAGTGCCATGCGCGAGGCGATCAGATGTCTGAATGGTGGGGGAGCGGTTGGCGTGTTCCCTGAAGGACGGCGTGTTGAGCGATGGGGTGATGACTCACCCAAGCGGGGCGCCGCGTGGCTTGCATGGATGACGGGCGCGCCGCTCCTTCCGGTAGCGATTGTTGGAACCGAACACGCCCTGGCTCCGGGTAAGCCGGCCTTCAGAAGAACGGCGGTAAAGATCTGGATAGAGGAGCCCATCATGTGGGAGGCCTACGAGAGCGACACAGATCCCACCAATGCGATGATGCGGGACTGGTACACGTCTGTTGACGCGCGCGTCCGCCATTGGAGCCACTGATACGGTCAGCATCGTGTGGCCTGCGTCAAACACCCGCTTCGAGGATCTCGGACATCAACACCGGCCTCTGCTCATCGATCGACATGTGGGCTGCGACGCCAACCGCGACGGAGAGAAGGCCTTCTTCAAGTGTCACCTGCGGTGGCGTCCCGTTTCTGATCGCATCGAGGAAGTCGAGGTGTTCGAGAAACGATGCACCGCCGTGTAGCCCTGCATACGTGATTCGTCCATCATGTACTTGAACCTCCTCGGAGTCCGTGCCGTTCCTGTATGACATGCGGATGAAGTTCTCTGGAACGAACGCTTCGACTTTCGCGAGATCGCCCACGACCGATATCTCCTGTTCATTCTTCGAGCCCTCCGAAAACATGCAAAGATCGAGAAGGCCTCTCGCTCCATCGGCGAAGTCAACGATAACGAAGGCGTTGTCGAGGATGTCGGGTCTCTCCCCGTCGTATGACTCATCGAGATGGTTGACATCCTGCGAGCCTGAGGCGAATACGCGCACAGGCCGTGATCCTGTGATCAGATTCATGAGATCGAAGAAGTGGCAGCACTTCTCCACCAGCGTTCCGCCGGTGTTCCGGTTGAACCTGTTCCAATCCCCTATCTTCGGTAGGAAGGGGAAACGATGCTCGCGGATCGACACCATCCTCACCCTGCCCACCGTCCCGCCGCTTACCTCCCGTATCAGCTGTGCGATCGGTGGCTTGTATCGATACTCGAGGCCCATCCAATCAACTCCGGCGTAGCCCCTGGCGGCCTCGACCACCGATTGCGCGTCCTCGACGGTCGTGCACAGAGGCTTTTCGACGAGAAAGTGAAGACCCGACGCGATGATGTCATGGAGGATCGTTGCATGGGTGTGGTTCGGTGAGGACAACACCACGGCGTCAACGAGTCCAGACGCGAGGAGCTCAGGGTGATTGGCGAATGCAGCATCGTCGCTGATGCCTGCAGCGTGCTTACCTTTTCGGCGAGAGTTTGCGTCAGGATCTGAGACGGCTGTCACCACGGCACCGTCAATCACTGAGATGTTCTCGATGTGCTCAAGCCCCATCATCCCGGTACCGATGATCCCGTAGCGAACCTCTCGTGTCATATGTCTGCCCTCTTCTACATCTCGACGACAGGTAGTGCCAGCAGGCTTGCCAAAGCTCGGAGTTCGTCCTGTACGTTCCCATAAGCAATGCCGAAATGGTGCTCGAGCCCTTCGACCATCACGGTCGACATGACTTCATTGACGGGCCGGTCGAACCGCGCAACGCCAGCGGTCCCGCTGAACGCCAACGGAGAACGAACCATCTCTGCTCCTCCGATCACGATTCGGTGTATCCCACGCGACTGACTGATCCGTGCCAGCGTCACACGGCCTGGCTTCAGCGGAAACTCGCTTAGCAGCGGCTTCTGGCGGTTCGAATGAACCGTGGCGGCAGGGATTGATTCTGGGTCAGCCATGGCGAATGGAGCGAGACCGCAATGCCAGAGCACCCCCGTATTCGTCTCTTCATCGAGATGCACGAGGTCGGCAACGAAGGAGGCCGATCCGGTCAGCCAGCCAAGGATGAGACCTGTGATGCTCCCGTACACATCCGCTTCGCACATCCCCGGCGTTCCATCATCCGCGAGCATCGCCATCGGTGTGCACGCGGCACCACCGAACTCAGTGAAGGTCTCGGGCCAGCACCTTGTGGCAACTCCGGACCAGTTGCGATCGCGGATGAGGGAGCGTAAGCCGACGTTGAGTCGCAGGCTCCGGTCGAGAGCTTCCTGATCGACCACGTCCATGCCATTGAGGAATGCAGCTGCGCGTTCGTACACCGTCGCCACATCTGATTCATCTGCCGCGTCGGCACGTTCGAACAGTGCAGGGAGCGGGACCTCGTCAACTGTCACACCGAGTACTGCCGCCAGCACATCCGATTCGTAGGCGCATGGTTCGAAGCCGTCGGGCCCATCGCCGACCCTGCCGATCGTGATCGATTGCAGATTCTCGCGCACCATCTGAGCGGCAGCGTTCACCGCGGGGTTGAATGCAGTGGTTTCCTGAGCAGCAGCAATGTCGGGGCGGCTCCGGCCTGTTTCGAGCAATCCGCTGATCTCTTCAGGCGCGGCCGGGTCATCCGCCGATGTGTATAGCCACTGATATTCAAAGCGGGCATTGGTGAGTGCGTAGCCGGCGAGGTTGATACCGCAAAACGAATTGAGTCTGAGCCGACCGCCTGTCCGGGCCTCAGGGAACGCCCACATGACGATGGGCACATCAATGGTCGCGGCTTGCATCGCGAGAGAAGAGTCGGCGAAGCTGGCCTGAAGAACGATCAGTGCTTCGATTGCCTGTGTTGCGAGCTGATCGATGGCTTCGGTGAGCGACGCGGAGTCCATGGTGAGGTGCGAGGTTCCCGCTATGTCGAGTCCGGCGCCTCTGAGGTTGGCTTCTGCTGTGCGCGCTGTCTCCTGCGCGAACGCGACGTCGAATGTGGGGCGAGCGATTGCAACGAGACCGTATCTCATTCGGCGATGCTCTCGTAGTTGGAGCGGAAGTCTGCATCTCTGTCGGATAGCCCAGGGTTCTGACCTCCGTAGCCCTGATGTTCCGAAAATGGCAAGGCAAGTCCATCTGTGAGCGCGTTGATCTTCTTCATGTAGGGAACACTCTCAGAACGGAGACCGCTTCTGGCAGCATCGATGTCCGGGTAGGTCTGGACTTCGTCCCACCAGATTGCGCGGCCCGCCAGGAATCCGCTGGCGCCCGCCCGGTAGGCATATGTGAGGATCCGAATGAACGCTTCCTTCCCGGCACCCGCGGACAACATCACCCAGGGAACGGACGAAGCGCGGTCCAGCTCGCCGAACAACCGCTGAGCGCGCTCTGCTGCCGCTGTGTCATCACCGTGAGGATCAGGTACGTCTGGTGCAGGAATCGGACTCTCGAGTTTGAAAGCATCGATGCCATAGAGCGGATCAGCGAAGGTTTCCACGCTCTCGATTACGTGATCGGCACGCTTCGCGGCTTGCTCAACATATGCGGATGTGTGTTGACCCTCGCCAGGGAACGCGTACACGAGCAGCTCGAAAAGGTAGGGGATGTCATGGCGCCTGCAAGCCTCTCCGACGCGGGCGACGAATCGCTTCTGGTGCTCGTTGACACCAGGGTCTGCGTCCGGTCGGTACCAGGCGAGCACCTTTACGGCATCCGCTCCGATCCTTCGGATCTTGTCGACACTCCAGTTGTCGATCTCGGAGGACCTTCGCCCCTTCGCAGTTTCTTCGAACACCGAATCTTCGAGCGTCAACAGCAAGCCATGCCGGGGTGAAACCGCGTCGATCGCGCTTGGATACGCGTAGTGAGGGTCGAGCAGCGTAGCGGTCGAATATGGGCCGAGTTCCTCCACGAGCAGTCTCTTCACATCAGCAACGTCGTTGTACGAAGCCTGGGAGGTGCCTCTTGCAGTGTTCACGAGGTCCTTGATCGGTGGACGCTGATCGACAGCGAGCATTTTGAATCTTCCCGCATCGTCCGCCAGACGACGCAGCCCCCACAGCTTCCCCGGTGTTGGGTTCATGGCTTCACCTCCTCCATGAGCGTGGCGACCTCGCGCCGTGTTGGGAAACCTTCCATCGTGCTGCGTCGTGTGCACTTGAGTGCTGCTGCTGCGGATGCCCAGCGAATGATCTCGTCGAGAGCTCGTCCCTCGGCGAGTCCAAGGGCGAAAGCTCCGTGGAACACGTCGCCTGCGCCCAGCGTGTCCACAACATCGACATTGAATCCGGGGAACGCCATGAAAGTTCCGGTGTCGAGCCATCGGAATCCCTCCCGACCGAGTGTCACGCCGACGAACGCATCGGTCGCACCGGATATCGACGCGAGAGCCTGGGCGATATCCGTGTTGCCGGTCAACGCGAGCAGTGCAGGTTCGGAGAAGATGAGGTGTGTTGCTGACTCGATGATGTGCCCATGGGAGACGGAGGTCGTCAGGTCGAAATCGACGACCGAAGGAATGCCAAGGCGGTTCGCGAGGCGAATCGCCGTCAACGCACCCTCTGACCACCGAAGATCGACAAGGAGAGCCTGGGAGTCGATGATGTCCTGCGTGGCAACCGTGTCAGACCCTCCAAAAAGGCGGTCATCGGTGTGATTCACGATCGTGCGTTCCCCGCGATCGTCGACGATCACCGTTGACAAAGGGGAGGCAGTGTCGGGGACTCGACGTACACGAGACACATCCACCTCGAGCATCTCGAGGCCTGCGATGATCGAATCTCCCACGGTGTCCGAACCCAACCGGGCAACAAGGCGAGACCTACCCCCAAGCGCCGCGATGGCAACTGCTGCATTGGCAGCCGGGCCCCCTCCGACGACGCAAAACGACGATGCGAAATTTTTGTGGCCAAGATCGACGGATGAGTCGAGACCAAAAACGAGATCCTGGACGGCAATTCCCACGCAGGTGACTGTTGCAGTCATGCGTCATCACCCTCAAGCACGCTTCTGACGAGGTCTGCCGTCATCTGGCTGACGTCGAGGTTCGATTCTTCGGTCACGCCAGCGATGTGAGGCGTAAGGATGAGATTCGGGATGTTCTCGAAGTGCTTCCCGATCGACCGATCGACCGGTTCATGTTCGAAGACGTCAATGGCGGCACCCCGAATCCTGTGCTCCCGAAGGGCGTCCACGAGTGCTTCCTCATCAACGATGCCACCGCGTGCTGTGTTCACAAGTACGGCGCTTGGCCTCATGGACCCGATCGCCTCGCGGTCGAACAGTGCGGCTGTCTCGCTCGTCAGGGGAACATGGATGCTGATGGCGTCGCTCAGGCTGATCAGGTGCGTCAAGGCAACGTTCTCGACGAGGTCCCAAGCGGGATCGTCCGCTGCAAGGTATGGGTCGTGAGCCCATACGCGCATGCCGAGTGCTGACGCTCTCGTAGCCACGCGGCGCGAGATATCGCCGAGACCGACGAGGCCGAGCGTCCTCCCAGCAACTTCGAGTCCAACCAAATCGGTACGTGGCCACTCTCCAGCAACCACCCTGTCGGTCGAAAGAAGCGCTCCTCGTACGAGTGCAAGCACAGCGGCGACGACATATTCCGCAACGGCATCAGCGTTTGCTCCTGCTGCCGTTTTCACCTGTACCGAGTGCTCCTGGCAGGCCTGGAGGTCAATGTTGTCCAGGCCGACACCAAGGCGTCCAACCACTTGGAGGCGGGGAGCAGCGGTAACGAGTTCGTCGTCGACAACGGTCCGGTTCCGAACAATGAGACCGCGCACGCCGTCGACGATTGCCAGCAGGTCGCCTCTCCGATCCACCAAGGCGGGGTCGTATGCAACATCGAAGTCGACCGACAACGAACGAACCGTTGATTCATCCATGAACTCTGTGATGACGATGTCTGGCACCGTTCAGGCCTCCGCCAGGACGTTCCAGTTGATCGGTGCTGTGTGATCGAGCGTCTGATCGACTGGTGGCATTGGGTACTTCAAGCCGCTACCGCAGTTGAACAGAACGACCCGCTCATCCTTCGACACGAGGTTGCGGTCGAGAGCGGACCTGTATGCGGCGAACGTAGCTGCTCCCTCAGGGCAGAGAAGGAGGCCATCGTGGGTGGCGACGTCAGTCCGGGCCGCTTCTATGTCACTATCGGGAACTGCGATTGCAAATCCTCCACTCTCACGAATTGCGTCCAGAATGAGAAAATCTCCTATCGCTGCAGGCACCCGGATCCCGGACGCGATCGTGTCCGCGTTCTCCCAGAGCTGAGCGTGTCGCTCGCCATTGTCATAGGCGCGAACGATGGGCGCGCACCCGGTTGACTGGACGGCGACCATCCTCGGGAGGTCACCCTCAATCCATCCGATCTCGCGGAGTTCGTTGAACGCCTTCCACATGCCGATCAAGCCCGTGCCACCGCCCGTCGGGTAGAAGATCACATCTGGTAGTTGCCACCCCAATTGATCCGCAAGCTCCAGTCCCATCGTCTTCTTACCTTCGATGCGGTACGGTTCCTTGAGTGTGGAGACGTCGAACCAGCCCATTGCGTCCTTGCCAGCCCCGACGATTTTGCCGCAGTCGTTGATGAGACCGTTCACCTTCCAGACCTTGCCGCCCTGTAGGGCGATCTCCCTGACATTGATCTCGGGTGTGTCGTCAGGACAGAAGATGTAGGTCTCCATGCCAGCACGTGTTCCGTAGGCCGCGAGCGCTGCTCCTGCGTTTCCGTTGGTTGGCATTGCGAGGCGATCCAGGCCGAGTTCCTTCGCCATGGACACAGCCATGGCGATCCCCCTCGCCTTAAAGGAGCCCGTGGGGAGCCTGCCCTCGTCCTTGACCAGGATCTCGCCGACATCCAGCTGTGAGGACATGGTTGGGAGGGGAACAAGGGGAGTTTCGGTCTCACCGAGGGACACCACGTTCGCCGACTGCCTCACCGGAAGGAACTCGCGATACCGCCACATCCCGGAGGGCCGAGAGGAAAAGTCTTCCTTGGAAACCGAGTCTCTGATCCCATCGAGGTCATAGCGAACGAGAAGAGGTTTGCCGTCGTCAGACAGACCATGTACGACGTCTGGCTCGTATCGGGAGCCCGTGTAACCGCATTCAAGATTAGTGACGAATGTCGCGGATTCGGTTGACGCCATCGCTCTGCTCCTTGGCTCAGCGTCTACTCCACGTGCCCGCGGGTTGACATCAGCGTAGCTCCAGCTGGAGACATCAGGAGATGTAGCGCCGTCGCTCCCATTGGAGGGCAGTCTTGCGCAAGTGGAGTGTGTCTTGCTGCCTCAATCGAGCTGGTCGACGGTCAGCGGCACTGGTAGAGTATTCATAGCGGTGGTCAACCCATCGACAAAGAATTCGACAAGGAATTCGACAAAGAGAGGAAACTCGAATGAAGAGATTCCGGAGTGTCGCAATCCTGTTCTTCGTGCTCGCCCTTGTGGCGGCCGCGTGTAGCAGCGACGACAGTACAGACACAACTACAGGTGGAACAGAGACGACAGAAACAACAGTGGCGTCGGGTGGCGACTCAGGCGCAGATACCGGGTTCGTGGAGATTTTCGGACCAGAAACTGCCACCGAACTACTGGCGTTTCAGGATGCCATGATTCCATGGGAAGATGAATACAAGTCCAATGTGCTCATCACGGGAGACCGGAGCTTCCAGGAGCTCAACGATGTCAGGATTCAGGGTGGCAACCCACCTGACATTGCTATCTATGCTCAGCCTGGGAAGATTCAGGATCTTGCGGCCCGCGGCGAAATCCTGCCACTCCCAGACGAACTCGTGCAAGAACTGACGCCACAGTACGACCCGTTCTGGCTTGAACTCGTAACCTACGAGGGTGAGGTCTACGGTGTTCCGAACAAGGCCGACCTCAAGAGCCTCGTGTGGTACAGCCCTGCGGCTTTCGCTGAAAACGGGTACACCATTCCGCAGAGCTGGGATGAGTTGACCGCGCTGATGGACACGATGAAGGCCGATGGCGAGACGCCGTGGTGTATCGGAATCGGGTCCGGCTCAGCAACAGGGTGGCCGTACACGGACTGGATGGAAGATGTCATGTTGCGTCTGCACGGTCCAGAGGTCTATGACCAATGGGTCAGCCATGAGATCCCGTTCAATGACCCCAAGGTCGTCGAAGTGGGCAACTTCATCAACGACCTGTGGGGCGGCGAAGGCAACGTGTTCGGAGGACGTGAGACGATCGCTTCCACCGACTTCGGCGACGCAGGCCTTCCGCTCCTCGAGGGCAAGTGCATGATGCACCGTCAGGCCAACTTCTATGCCAACTTCTGGGTCGATCCAGGACGCGCTGGATCTGACCCCGAAGGAACAATCGGACCAGACGGTATTGTGAATGTGTTCTACCTGCCGACGATGTCCGATGACTTCGGTACTGTCGTACTGGGTGCGGGAACGCACGCTGTCATGTTCCAGAACCGTCCAGAGGTTGTCGACGCACTGCGCTACATCGGTAGCGCGACGTATCCCGAGACGAGAACACCACTCCAGCCGGGTGGTGGATTCTTGAACCCGAATATCGCACAGGATGTGTCAGTGTCGTTTGCTGGTGATCCGTTCGGGGCCGCCCTGGCTGAGATTCGTCTGAGTGCCGACCCATTCCGGTTCGACGGTTCTGACCTCATGCCTGGCGACATCGGCGCTGGTCAGTTCTGGAGTTCAGCAACTGACATCACCGCCGGAAACATCACGGTTGAGGAAGGGTTCGACAAGGTCGAAGAGGTGTGGCTCGGTATCGAATAACGACCTGGCGCTAGCAAGGAAACAGACGAAGTGATCGGGTAGCGGCACCACTTGGTGCCGCTACCCGGCCACCCCCCGAGGAAGGACACGGTTCATGGGACAGCTTGTTGGCGTCTTGTTGGGGACCGTGATTGCCGTCGGGGCCTTCTTCCTGATCTTCTGGGGCATCAACAAGACGATCGAACTTGCCCCGACGCAATGGGCACTGTTCCTTGGCGTCGTGGGCCTGCTGATCGGATTGGTCCTCGGCGCATTCTTCAACGCCAACGCGTTCGGTGGCGGTTTGGCGACCGTTCTTGGAGGTGGCGCAGTGGGTGCTGGCCTTGGAGCGTTGTGGGGTTGGGTTCGTCCACCGTCGGTCTCTGAGAGAAAACGATTCTCCGAGGCTGCTCAGCCGTGGGTCTTCATCGCGCCTGCGCTTCTCTTCGTAACCGTTGGGCTTGTCATTCCGACAATTCGTACCGGAATCCTTGCCTTCAAGGATCGCACCAGCGAGAACTGGGTCGGTTTCGAGAACTTCAGTTGGATCTTCACCAACGACGAGATGTTCAATATGTCGGGTTGGACGTCGATATTCACAAGTCGGCTCTTCCTTATCGGCGTCGCCGCGATCCTTGTCGGCGTCTGGGTTGCACGACGATATGGCAAGGAGGTTGGCGCAAGAGCCAGCTACGACGACGCTTGGCCAGTTGGCTGGACCGCCGTCGGCGTCACCTTCATCGCCTTCGCTGTCTTCACGACGTTGAGCGGTGTCATCTGGAACAACCTGTGGTGGGTCTTTGCTGTCACCGCGTTCGCCACAGGACTCGGCCTGTTCATCGCCGTGCTCACTGATCGCATGCGAAGGGGAGAGACCGTCGCGAAAGCACTCATATTTCTCCCGATGGCAATCTCGATGGTGGGGGCTTCTGTGATCTGGCGCTTCATCTATATTTTCCGCCCAGAGGGCGAGGTACAGATCGGCGTCGCCAATGCAGTGGTCACGGCAGCGGGGTCCGATCCTGTTGCTTGGCTGATCAAGCCACCGTGGAACACCTTCTTCCTCATCATCGTCCTGATCTGGATTCAGACGGGATTCGCAATGGTTGTTCTGTCGGCTGCCATCAAGTCCGTCCCGAATGAACTCCTCGAAGCTGCCGAGATCGACGGGGCGACAACAAGTGATAGCTTCTGGCGGATCACGATTCCAACGATTCGTTCGACAATTGCCGTCGTGATCACGACGCTCGTCGTCATCGTCATGAAGGTGTACGACATCGTGAAGGTGATGACAAACGGCGAGTTCCAAACGAATGTGATTGCCAATGAGATGTTCGACCAGGCATTCCGATTCACACAGGCAGGCCGAGGCTCGGCGCTCGCAACCGTTCTGTTCCTGTTCATCGTGCCGATCATGTACGTCAACATCCGGCGTGTCCGTAAAGAGGGAGCGATGAGATGACCTCGACCCGCGAGAAGTCGAGAACCGCGGAATCGACTGCGCCCCGCAGCGGAGGTGCCTTCGGGTGGCTGACCGGCTTCGGCAGCAAAGCCATCCTCTGGTTCCTCGTCATTCTGTGGCTCATTCCCACACTCGGTCTGTTCATCAGCTCATTCAGGCCGGAAGCCGCGATCAAGACATCCGGCTGGTGGACGTTCTTCACCGAATGGGACTTCACGATGGAGAACTACAACTTCGTGCTGTTCGGTGAGGGCTCCGGTGCTCCGGACATGGCGAGCGCCCTCCTCAACTCGCTAGCCATCGTTATCCCAGCAACGATTATCCCCATCGCTGTGGCCGCATTCGCGAGTTACGCCTTTGCGTGGATGCGATTCCCGGGTCGAGAGATACTGTTCATCGTGGTCGTGTCGCTCATGGCAGTTCCGTTGCAGATGTCGCTGATTCCGCTTCTCCAACTCTATGTCGGAGGCGCTCATCTGACCGTACTTGGCACGACATTGACTGTGTTCCCTGACTTGAGCCTGCAGGGAACCTCGTTATCTGTGTGGTTGACGCACACCATGTTCGGCTTGCCTTTGGCCATTTTCCTGCTGACCAATTACATGTCCACGCTTCCGGGCGAGATCATCGAGTCGGCTCGTATCGATGGTGCAGACCATTTCACGATCTTCTGGAAGCTGATCGTGCCGCTTTCGCTTCCAGCGCTGGCGGCCTTCGGTATCTTCCAGTTCCTGTGGACGTGGAACGACTATCTGGTTGCAGTGACCTTCGTGGGCAGTTCGATTGACGTCGCACCCGTCACCGTCATACTTGCAAACGTGACGGGTAGCCGAGGCCAGGATTGGCACATTCTCACTGCTGCTGCCTTCGTAACGATGCTGCTGCCACTTGTTGTGTTCTTCTCACTGCAGCGCTACTTCGTGCGGGGCCTAACGGCGGGCTCAACAAAGGGCTAGCGTCCGACACACGATGGCAGACCCATTCGACCTCCTTGCCTTTGACCCGTCTGGGTCGGCTGTTGTCAGGACACCACCGGGCACCGGATACGGGAACTGGGTAGGTGGAAAGGTCGCCTACGACGAGGAATCCGGGCTGTTCACATTGTTCTACAGGGAACGTCGTCCGCTCGAGCACGGGCGCGCAGGGACGTGTGGTGTAGCTGTGAGCACTGACGGGGTCGAATTCGAGGACGTATGGACGGCAACCAAAGATGACTTCAACGCGAACTCCATTGAGGAGGGTCACTGCGTACGTTTCAACGACCGGTGGATGGTCTACGTTTCGTATGAGGTGAAGGGGACTTCCCAGTGGCGCATCGACCTCATCGAAGCCAGTGAGCTCTCCGAGCTATCGACGCAGTCTCGACGCACCGTGCTGTCTCCAGGTGAATTCGGTCTGCCATGGATCAAGGATCCGTATGTCCACTTCGTTGGTGACGAGCTGTGGCTCTACGCGGCCGTGCCGTCCCGAACCGGTCCCCGGTATGACGGCGACACAGTGCACGCTGGCCCACTCGATGCGACCGTGCTCGCGGTGTCCACCGACGGAAGGTACTTCCCTTCGATTCAATACGTGTTCGAGGCGCCTGCCGACGACTCGTGGCATGGCCGAAGGGCTCGCATCAATTCGATGATCGCATGGGAGGACGGCTACCTCGCCATGTTCGATGGTGGTCGGACCTTCTACGACA
>PVMK01145695.1_pt1 | contig 23379 bp, 22 predicted proteins | sample 1853481 | NCBI WGS metagenome assembly PVMK01 (sample SAMN08533507, study PRJNA380276) | Marine sediment metagenome, whole genome shotgun sequencing project. | reverse complement strand
TTGAGGGTCAAGTCTACGTTTGACCTTTGACATTTTTCAACAAGAGTCAAACGTAGATTTGACCCCCAATCACAAGCCTACAAATTATCCTGGCTGCAATATCACGTGGGAGTGGATACGATACTTTATAAAAGCCCCTCTCCGGTATTTTTGTTTCTTGATTTTTACCGATTCGACCAAGTAACTCAATTAAAGGCTCAATCGACAACTCTGCACGCGCAGCCAACGATTCACACAGTGCAATTTTAGTATACAGTTTTTTCTCAACAGCCAATTGACGGCATAATTCAGTTACCACGGTGGTACTTAGAATTTTCCGTAAGTGAATGGCAGCGCAGGTTCTTTCAACTGGTATTTCTGAGCGAAGAAGGTATAAAAGTTCTGGTTCACCATATGACGAAAAGTGTGTGATATCAGCTTCATCTACCTCACCACGCTCTCTTCTTTTTATTACGGAACTATTCATATTCCTTTTAAAGATAACCAACAAACCCAAAGCCAACAAAGATCTTGGCAAATGTGACTTTTAACAAGGCATCCTCAAATGCAAAAAACGGCACGGCTTTGGGTGTCAGAGTGTATGCCGATTGTTGGATTCTAAGAATCCGGTATATAGGGAATTAGACCTTTTTCGAATGCAATCTCTTGAATTTCCTTCGGCTGATTTCTTATATCGACGACAAATCCGTTAAATGAGATCATCCATATCATAGGATTTTTCTCCATTCTACTTGGTAATGTCCAGTTTTTATCAAATTGAGTCATTTTTAATATGTTGCGCACCTGTTTTGACTTTGTTTGCCCTGAACTTGGTTTAACCCCGAACGTATTGTACAATTTAGAAGCTTTTACATATGGGGTTTGGCTGCTGTCGTCCAAAAAATTTGCCACACCTATTGCATGGGTTATGGCACAAGCCCAGATGTTATGCTTGCCTTTTAATAATGGAGATGGTCTTTTCCTAGAAAGTTCAGCTACAGCATATTGAATGAACTCGGCATATTCATCATTCAAATATTGTTGTGAAAACTCATCGGTGATTTTTGTAATGGATAAATAAATATCCTGCATTTCCTTTGGAACTTTTTTGGACTTCTTTTTCAATTTGTTCTCCGAATGTAACTGTATATTGTGGTAATCCAACGCCGGCTGCTGAGCCACGAGAATCGCAGACATGAGAAGGAAATGGCTGCTTATTTCCTTCTCATGTTGAGAATCGCAGTCGGCTCTAACCGGAAGTGAGCAGCTGCCAGCCTGCCAGCTAAAAATAAAAAGTCTTCAGAACTAAAAGAAAACGGTTATGAAAAAAACGGCATCAATCTCGCGGTCTGCTCAACTGCTTTGTTCTGTCATTTTATTAATGGTTACCAAAAACTTCGAACATTTTCATAAGAAAGAATTTTTTCATCTTTTGTCAATATCGTGGCATTTTCTTCCCTTGCCGTTGCCACAATTATTTGGTCAGCCGGATCATTATGGAAAGGTTGGGGTAGCACAGTTGAGCGGTATGATAAAACAGGAGAGAGAGGCACTAACCTAAGTTTTGGCATATCGAGGGCAGTATTTATCCAATCCTCTGGGTCACACGAAATGCCTACTTTCTTTTTTTCAAGGAGCTTGCTGAATTCCCAAGGAGAAATTGCGGACAATAGTATCTCATCATACATCTCAGCATTGCCAATTAACCCTTTAACCCTTTGTGACAACTTCTGTGGGTTCATGTTCCACCAGATCCAGGTATGTGTATCAAGAAGATATATCATTTGCAGGCATCCCACATTTCCTCACCCAATGGTGAAATTACATCCTTTTCAAAAACAAGAGCATCAGAAAGTCTGCCCGGCTTGGGGTTTATATCAGAAGTTCGATACGGTGTTATTTGGGCTAATGGCTTACCTCGCTTTGTTATGACAATTATTTCCTGAGTTTTTGCAACTTGGTCCAAAATTTTCAAGGCATGCGATTTAAATTTGCTAATTCCCATGGTTTTCATAAGGCCACCTCCTTTATAAAATTATAGTAGTCAATTTAAATGGTCAAGTCAAGGGCAAAGAGGAAGTTGGGGGAAGTAAATAAGAAAAAACCGTTGTTAATTAGCCACCCCGGAAAAATGCACTTTAGCCAGTATTAAATATGCAACGCTATAAATTGACAAACGGCGAATTCGCCGGTTGTTGCAGCCCGGGTGTAAATCACCGCCGTTGGTAAACGGCAGCCATCCCCTCTTTATAAAAGGAGGAGGTTAATAGTACCTGGAGTACTGGAGTACTGGAGTATTGGAGTGATGGATTGATGAATGGTTGATATAATGGGAAAATATAAACCATGTTTGGATCTCGGATAACCAAAGGTAAAAGAGTAAAAATCAGATCTGTTTCCGCTTTTAAGCCCAACACTCCATTACTCCAGCACTCCAGCACTCCTCACTTTACATGTCGGCATAGCGCAAATTGCCACGGACATTCCAATAACCAACGGTCTTGATTCACACCCTTGCAGCCCTTAGTCGGAGAACATGATCTCCTGCGCTTTGGGGCCGCAATTAAACAGGAGATCAAATACCGAAAGATCAGGGATAAAATCGCCCCACAGTTGCGGATAAATGCAGGCTCCGGCTTTAACATAACGCAGCTCGATGCCGGCCTGCTCAAAAAGATCGGCATTGAGGTGCTTGCCGGCAGCAGCCGGGGCCATATAGGTAGAGGCATTGAAGAAACGGCATATTTCAATGAGCAAATGATCGCCTCCGGTTTTGATATTCAACTCGGAAAGCCTTCTGATTTCGGTGTCTACACCAAGATACAGCATCAGGTGGCCGATGATCGCCATATTAAAATCAATGAGCCGGTCGAATGCGGTTGAAAATAATTTTTCCGCAAACTGCAGGTGCTCCGATAAATAGGGGGCATGGGCATAGGCTTGTTTGAGGCTGAGCAGTTGTTTTTGGGCCTGCCGGCCTTGGTGGCATATCCTGACGTCATCGATGCGTTGCAGCCCCAATCCTTTCTTCCATACGGGTATTGTCATCCACAGGGTCCCCCGGTCGTTTTTGAAACGGTTGCGGGTAATCCAGGTGGTGCCCCGGGGAAACTGAACGGTATCGAGAATGACAAAAATATCGCAAAGGTTTGCCTGGTAGAAAAAACCCGGGAAAGGAGCAAAATACGGCCGGCTGGTGGATATGATCATCGCAATTCAATTTCCCGATAGGGCAGCCCGAGCGATTCGGCCAGATCCATCAGGGTCTCTTCCAATGTCGCTTCATCACCTTGATCGTTTATAACCTTAGTCAGCTTATCGCCGACCACGAAAATCTGGATTTTGCCCGGATCGAGATATTGCCGGGCAAGCCGGAGAAGATCTTCCCGGCTGACATTGAAAAAGGCATCCTGAATTTTGTCCAGGGTATCAAGGGGTTCGTTGCGCATGTAATAGCGGCCATAAACGCTTACCAGGTCCGCCGGGGTATCCACATTAAAAACAAAACTGTTCAGCGCGTCCAGTCGTTTCTGCTCAAGTTCTTTTTCGGGAACATCCTGGCGCAGGGAATTCATAATCTTGATAGTCTGAGCAAGTGCGGCCGCAGTTTTGTCCGCTTTGCAACCGATGTAACCAGCCAGAAACCCTGCGTTCCATTTGTAGGTTTCATAAAATCCGGCGGAATACACCAAACCGAGATCGTCCCGCAAACGGGTATACATCAGGGAATCACTGCCGCCGAAAATGTTCATCAAAAGGCTTATTTTCCAAAAATCCGGATGGGTGCGTTTGACGCTGGGCAGGCTCATAATGATCTGGGACTGCACCTGACCGGGTTTGTGAATCAGCGCGAGGACCGGCGGTGTTGCTGCAGGATCGGCGAGGTTTCGTTGCGGCGCCCCGGTTTGAGGCAAAGCTTCAAAAAATTGACCGAGGCCCGCTTTGACGTCTTCCGGGTCAATGTCACCGGCAATGGCGGCAACCATATTGGAGGGCACAAAATAATCCCTTAAAAACTGTTTAAGATCTTCTCGGGCAATGGAAGGTATGGTCTGCAGCCCCGCCAGCGGATCACGACCATAGGGATGCCCTTTAAATTGCCAGATGTCCCGCTCGCGGCCCGCCACCGCCTGGGCATTGCCTCCCTGGCGTTTAAGTTCGGTCAATTGCTGGGTTTTGACAATCTCAAACACAGCCGGATCAAATGCGGGTCGTGTCAAAATGTCCTGCAATATGGCCAGCCCGGATTGCCAATCATCTTTGAGCACGGAAAGCTGAATGACAGCCGCTTCCTCGCCCACCGAAACACTTAAGTGAATGGCGTTTTCGTCCAGTACCCGGGCCAGCTCAGCCGGCGAACGGGTTTCGGTTCCGCCGCGAATAATGCTGTCTGTCAGCAGCGCTGCCAAACCGATCCTGGAATCATCGACATCCACCGAACCGGCTTTAACCAGCAGGGTCAAATCTACCAGCGGCAACTCGTGATCCGGCAAATAAAATACCCTGGCGTCGGCAATGTCCATGACCTCCGCTTGGGGGTATTCAATTTTTTGGGGCTTACGTTGAAAGGAGAGTGGGTGTTTCCAGCCGACCGGTGTCGGGTAGCGGGATATGTTGCTGAAATCATGGGGGCGGTCCGCCCTGGCAGCGGCACTGCCGGTGATGGAACGTACCTCCGAGTAACTTTCAGGGGGCCCGTCCGGTTGACCGCCGGGTATGACATAGGCACTGGTTTTATTTTCTGTCAGGATATATTTATTGGCGGCTTGACGGATATCTTCAGGTGTCACGGCGTCCAGTTTCTCAAGGTAGTTCATCAGGTAGCGCCAGCCCACCTGAACCTCGAGGGTGGCCAGGGTCCCGGCCAGGCTTTCATTGCTGCGCATCCTGTCGATAAAATCACGCCGGTTGAGTTTCTTGATTCTTTGAAGTTCACGGTCGGAAACCAGCTCGGTTTTCATTTTTTCCACTTCAGCCAGGAGCAAATCTTCCAGTTCCTCACAGGCTTCAAGATAAGCCAGGCGCTTTTCTTCATCGCTCACCCCTTTGTTTTTAACGCTTTGGGGTTCGTTGGGCGAGCCCCCCAAAATGATCATACCGCCGTATCGATTATCCGGATTGTAGGCCCAAGCTTCCTGGGCCCGACCTTTATAGATAATGTCCTGGGTCATGCGGGCGCTGCGGCCATGGCTTAAAATCATTGTCATGGCGTCTAAAGCATAAAAATCTTTTGTGTCCATGGCGGCGGCATGAAAACCGATTCGGACAAGGGGCGTGCGGGCGCCTTTTAAATACCGGACACTTTTTCGCGGGCCTTGTTGCGCGGGTTCCCGGGTCACCTTTTCCGGGGCCCGGTCGCCTGCCGGATAGCGCTGAAAATACATTTCAGCCAATCGCCTGGCATTTTCCAGGGTGACATCGCCCACCAGAACCAAAACGGCATTTGAGGGATTGTAATAGGTTTGGTGAAACGCAATCGCGTCTTTGGTACTGTATTTTTCCATATCCGCCTTCCAGCCGATGGTTGGATTGCGGTAAGGATGAGCCGTATAAGCCGTGGTGTTAAGATCCAGCCAGGCAGCACCGCCGGGGCTGTTGATATAGCGAAATGCCCATTCCCGCTGCACGACTTCTTTTTCAACATAAAACTCGCGCCAGGCCGGCTCAAACAGCTGTTCGCTGGTAATGGAAAACCACTGTTCCAGCATATCCGACGGCACGGATGCGATATATTGGGTCTGATCTTTGGTCGTGAACGCATTGACACCGACGGTACCATTTTTCCCCAGCTGGGATGAAAACACCTGGGGCACATAAATTTCTTGTACTTTAAGCCGCAGCTCGTTCATTTCGGCCTGCTTTTTTCTGATCAGTTCCGGATCCGGCTGTCGTTTGTTTTGCTCGGAAAGCACCACCTGGTACGCCGCTTCAATTTGTTCCTGCAACTGCTGGTCCTTTTTGTAATCAAGGGTGCCAAAATTTTTTGTGCCTTTAAACATCATGTGCTCCAGCAAATGCGCAATGCCGGTTTTGCCGGCCTGCTCAAGTGCAGAACCGGCTCCAATCGCCAGTCGGCACGCCACCTGAGGGGTTGCCGGGCGTTCGACCACCAGAACCTGCATACCGTTTTCAAGCTGAAACCCCTTGACGTCGATGTTGAGATCATAAGCCGTATCCGCCGCCCCATAGACATTTCCAGCGAAAACCAGCAAAATTACGGCCAAAATAATATATTTTTTTAAACGCATTGATTAAGCCTCCTGAATGTGCCCCAATTCGGACAAGCCGGAATTGAATATTGATGAGTGAATATTGAAGATTTATGGTATCGCTTCGCTCTGTCTTTTATTCAATCTGGCGATGACATAAATCATGTGCAATATGATGTGATTTCAGTAATTAGGTACTAAGCTTGTCAGATAAAAGCCTAAATATAGGTTGAACGGTTACAAAACATACTCCCCAAAAACCCAACTTTCAAGACTGTCGTGGTGTTTTTTTTAATATTTTTTATTTCTGCAACACTAAAGAATTGATTTTTCATTGTGAATTGGTTAACTTTAACCGTTTTACATGCCTAAAAGTTGACGGTTTCGTAAAAAGTCGGATTTTCCCATTTTCTGGATTCCCGCCTACGCTGGAATGACAATAAGGAAATTAATATCAGATAGATACCATAGACGTCATACCCGCGAAGGCGGGTATCCAGGCACTAAAACGACTTCTTACGATTTCATCAAAGTCAACAAACGAAACAAGTTTTAGAATAGCTTTTAAGCAGAAATCAAAACGACACTGGATTCGGAAAGTCGGAAAAATGACAAGCGCAATTGTAATGGCAGGTTATAACAACAAACGTGAAGTGAAAAAGTACAGCCGAATGGTTGCGGAACATTACGGCGAGAAGTTTATTGAGGCGGGTTACAAGCCTTTGCGGGAATTTAAGTCTGTTAAAAACGGCAGGCAGGAAACCAAACCCTTGATCCAATATACCCTTGAAAGGCTTTTTGCGAACGAAACCATAGATGAAGTTGTTATTGTCGGACATCAGATGCTGCTTGAGCAGCGACTGGGAAATTTTATTCAAAATTTTGAAAAACCCTGCCGGCTGGTGAACCAGAGCTCGAAAATACCGCTTGATGTTATCCGACGTTTCAACATCAAGCCCAGAAAAGTTAAATACAACTCTATCGCCGGTAATTTTATCAAAGGATATGCTGCCAGCAACGCCTGCAAAGAAGAGAAACATGCTTTGTTTGTGGCGGCGGATTCGCCCCTGACGACCAATGAATTTATTAATGGTTTCCTGAAAATGGTTCAGCAGTATAAGAATGAAGCCGCCATAATTCTTCCGGTCATACTCGTTGGAGATCAAAAAGACCAGCTTGACAGACCGCCACTGCGCCTTCTCAACGACTCGCGATCTCAGCTCAAAGGTACAAAAGATGAATACGGCCGGCACGGTTTTCGGCTTTCCTCTTTGATATCAGTTAATCCGCACCGTTTTGATGTGAACACGGTCAACACAGCCTATAACCTTCGAAAATGCCTGAGCCCGAACGTTCAACTAAAACTGTTTCGGATTACCCGAGGCCTGGGATACCCGAATGTATACTCCAAATATTTTTTAAGAAAAGATTTGAGCATCAATGAAACAGCCAACATTGTTTCGGCATTTTTCCATGGCCGGCTCATTTTAATTCCCATGACGGGCATAGAAGCAACCTATGATTATGACGGAACCGATCATGAGTACCAGACCATCACCAGGATGCTTAGATCCGATAATACTACGGGTTTTGTAACATGATAGAAAAACGGGTCTTTTTTTGGACATTATCGGGCGTAGTGAAGCCTTCTCGGAGCATAGGTGTCGGGTGTCAGGTTTCAGGCCGGCAAAAAAACGGCCGGTCTAATCGAAAAAGAAACTAATAGTTCACCGCGGAGCTCGCAGAGAACGCTGAGAAAGAAAATTTAAAATTATCTCTGCGTGCTCAGCGGTCTCTGCGGTGAGATACCTCTTGGAATGGCATCGAATTTCATGTAGTTTCATACGAGCGCCGCCTCTGGCCAAAAAAAAACGGCCAGTCTGATCGGAAAAGAAACTTTGTAGCTTTGTATCGGTTGTTTTTGGATTGTGGGAGCGGTTTTTAACCGCGATTACCTGGGTAATCGTGGCCGGAGGCCACTCCCACCAACTATTAATTACAACCTAAATAACATTGAATTTCATGTAGTTTCATATAAGGTTTCAGGTCGGCTCTCGCTTTTTCACTACTGACACCTGACACCCGACACCTGAAACCTGAGTGCCAGTGTCCAACTTTTATGCGATCCTTCGTCACATAAGGGCTTGCCGCGATTTTTTGATGATTGATGACGAGGTCTGAACCAAGACCGTCACCGAATAAAACTGAAAAAAAAAGATGGTAAAACGATGGTTCAAAAAAAGATTCCAGGTACCATGACCAAGTTGATTTCAGTGTTTCTCATGCTCGCACTTGCCGGATGTGCCATGGATCAGAAGCAAAAAGCGATCGAGATGGAAAGACTGCTGGCGGCCTCCGGGTTTAAGATGAGGCCGGCCGATACCGAAAGCAAACTTGCTCAGCTAAAAGAACTTCCCCAGCGCAAACTGGTCGCCCAGAATTGGAATGGTAAAGTGAGATATGTTTATGCAGATGCCGATAATTGTAAATGCGCCTATGTTGGCGATGAGGAGGCCTATAAGCACTTTCAGGGCCTTGCACTCCAAAGACAGATTGCCGAGGAAGATCGCCGAGCTGCGGAGCGGGATAACGCGGCTGATATGGATTCGGGAGGATGGAACCTTAACAAATCCTGGTAGCAACGCCGTTGAATGAGTGTAAATCAAGGCCGTTGGTAAATGGCAATCATTCATTCCTTATCACCTGGATTTAAAAATCAGGTGTCGGGTGTCAGGTTTCAGGAGAGAGCAACGTAAGAGCGGAAACCCAAAACTTCTTATGAAACTACACCAAAATGGCACGGTTTCTTGATGATTAAACTGACCGCTTTTCAGGCCAGCGGCGGGGCTGACACCTGTCACCTGAGAGCCAGTGTCCAATTTTCATGCAATCCCACGACAGTTAAAGTATCACAGCCATTTTGGTACTCGTAACGAAAATCTTAATTAATTCTTCTGTTTCATCATCTTTTCCCATTCAGCATTCAATGTTGGACGTTCGATGTTCGACGTTCATCTTTTGAAACCTGTTTCGGCCCCAAAGCCATCCCCCAACATAACATTCTAATCATCTTACCGTCATCTTGCCGTTAACTTTGAGTGTTACCATTAGAATGTAAGCAACGTCGAATATAAGAGCATTCGCACTAAAAGGGGGCTGCGCCTGCGGTTCGGCATTGATGAAAATGACGATCATACGCTGGATAAAATCAGCCGTGATTTTTCGTTAACGAGTGAGCGGATCAGACAGATCGAAGCCAGGGCCTTGCTAAAGTTGCGTAATCCCAAAATAAGTGGTCAACTGCAATGTTTTGTGGAGGCGTAATCTATGGTGGTGAAAATTCTCATGACTTTACATTATTCTGAAAAAGGTTATACTTAGAGGTGTACAAAAAAATATCGAGAAGGCAGATAACGGTCATATGCGGTTTCTTTTATACAATATACGGTATGCAGCAGGAATTGGGAAGCATTTCCACCTTCCGGTACCTTACAGTGGCTATTTTAAAAACACCAACGACAATTTAAAAAAGATCGCGGACTTTATAAAATCGGTGAATCCGGATATCATCGGGTTGATCGAGGTCGACAGCGGCTCTTTTCGCTCCGGAAAAAACAACCAGGCAGAGGGTATTGCCTGGGAATTGCAGCACGATCATATTTATCAGTCAAAATATCCCGCATCCTCCATGGCCCGGAAAGTGCCGTTGTTGAATAAACAGGGCAATGCGATACTGACCAACCAGGAGATTATTTCCCAGAAGTTTCATTATTTTCGCGAAGGTGTCAAGCGGCTTGTGATTGAACTGGAACTGGCAGATTTTTCGGTTTTTCTGGTACATCTGTCCATAAAATACCGTCACCGGCAATATCAGCTGCAGGATCTGCATACCATGATAAACAAGGAAAAAAAGCCGGTCATTGTGGCCGGGGATTTTAACGTCTTTTGGGGTGATCGGGAATTGCAATTGTTTCTGGCGGCCACCGGGTTGAAAAATGCCAACGGCAACGGTCAGCCCTCACACCCCAGCCGGGCGCCGCGCAGACAACTGGATTACATCTTCCACAGCCCGCAAATAAAAATCAACGACTTTCAGATTCCCCAGGTCAAATTCTCCGATCATACACCCCTGGTTTGTGAGTTCGAAATCAACAACAATAATCCAGCCTCGGTGGGACCGGTAAGGGCCTAAACCCGGATAAACCGAAAATACAGATATCGTTGATTGGTTGATTGGTTAAGTGGTTGTGAATATGGATTTATGCCATATTTGCAAAATAATTGAACACTGACACTCAGGTTTCAGGTGTCGGGGTTCAGGTGTCAGTAGTAAAAAAGTGAAAGCCGGCCTGAAACCTGAACACCCAAACCTTACGTTCCTTACAACATGTTGTCAGATAAAACCCGATAAGGGCCTATCCTCCAATTCCAAGCGAATTTCCAGCGATGGCCACGCGTTCAATATCAAAGCCGGTCATCATCACCCAGACCCCCCTCATTATCCCCCAGATCATAAGCGGAGCTCCAAGCTATTTATGATGGCTTCATTAACCTTTTTCATAACATTATCTGATAGTTTAGTTATCTTTGGGGCTTTAAGCCGTTTCTTATCAATTGTTCGAATCTGTGATAAGTTTACAATCGAATCTTTTTTAAATCCATTTCCTTTTTTGACGGTGACACATATTGGGTAAGATGCCTTTTTTTCGGAGTATTCCGTAATTATTGCCACAATAGTCGTAGGTGAGTACTTGTTTCCGATGTCGTTTTGAATCACAACCACAGGTCGGGTCTTTCCCGTTTCATGACCTTTCACCGGATCAAGATCCGCGTAATATACATCACCCCGCTTAATCATCAGACCACCCTATTTTCACCTTTCTAGAGATTTTCGGCATCCGAATATTCAAAATCCTTTGAAATTTCCAAATTCTCTTGCGCCAGGTCAAGGTAGGCGGTTTTCATTTTTTCTTCAAATACTTTTTTTTCAATACGTCTTAGCTCTTGCTCAATGGATTCCCGAACCAGCACCGACATCTTTTTGCCTTCGATAGCAGATGCCCAGTTGAGTTTATCTTTTAACTCAAAAGGAATTTGAACATTAAGCCGCGTTTTTTTGGATGTGATATTTTGATGCATATAATCAACCTTTTTTACTCAAATTTTTGATGTATAAATATCTATCAATTCTATGACTCAAAGTCAACAGAAAAAACGGACACCTTTTCCCCGTACATCTCGTAAAATGTTAAAAAATTAAGTCTTTTTTTTGGACATTATCGGGCGTATTGAAGCCTTCTCGGAGCATAGGTTCCAGGTGGGGTGGTAAAAATACTCATACTGGGGCCCTTACCTTTTATCCTATTTTTATTCCTCTTTTGAGTGTAAGGCTTCAGGTGTCAGTGTTCAGGATATGCGATGGCGTCTACCTTTCCTGACACCTGAACACTGACACCTGAAACCTGGGCGCCAGTGTCCAATTTTTATGCAATCCTGCGTCACATAAGGGCTCACCGTTATTTTTTGATGTTTAATGATGAGGTCTGCCGTAACGAAACTTTGAATTTATCATAGGCAATCAACCCTCATACAACACTGCTAAAATCGTGGACTTGCCGCTCTTGGCTGCAATATGATGCGGTGTGGTGGACAGGTAATAGACACTGTCACCGGGCTCCAGTTCAAAACTGTCCTCACCGATCCCCATCTCAACCACACCGTCCAGAACGAAAATAAATTCTTCGCCCTCATGCACCGAAATCTCCTTTTCGGGGTCTTCTTCAAGCTGGACGATCAGCGCCTCCATGTGACGGCCTTTGACGTCGGGGGCAAGGCTTTTGTAAATATAAACTTGCTTTTGGCCTTCATGGGAGGTGGAACGGGATACGGTGCGGCGTTCATTTTTTCGGGTAATCGAATAGAGCTTGTCACCCACTCCCGAAACCAGTCGTCCAAAGGCGCTGTCCAGGGCCTTGGATAATTTGATTACCGTACCAAGCTGGGGTTGGGCCTCATTTTTCTCCAAGTTCGACAAAAATTGAACGTCAAACCCGGTCAACTGGGAGAGTTCTTCCAGGGACAGTCCTTTTTCTTCCCGTATTTTTCGAATCCGCTGACCGATGTTTTCCCGGTCTTTTGCGGGTTCTGCTGTGATATCACCGGTCAGACCCTCGAAAAAATCAACATTCAGGATATGCTTGCGACTTTTTTCTTCCATTTTATCTCCTCGCTGTTCTTATCATTAGTAAATTTAGGACACAGATTTCCACAGATCTTTGGTTTTTATAGTTTTTAATATCCTTTAAAAAAACCACTATTCCATCATTCTCTCCGAGGCGTAGGCGCTACCCTACGAGCCGGAGGCCACTATTCCATTATTCCATGGTTGAGGCAAAAACTCAGACATCAAATAATACCTAATATTTTCAATTAGTTATAGAAATTCCGAGAGGTATTAGCCGTTTCAATCTTCGTCTCATGCAGATTCGGGTCCGTTCTATAGACATCTGGCACCGATATGCCGCGCAATAACAATTCGCTGAACCTCGGAGGTTCCTTCCCCGATATCAAGCAGTTTCTGGTCCCGGTAAAAACGCTCCACATCATATTCTTTCATCAATCCGTAACCCCCGTGAAGCTGAACGGCATGATTGGCACATCGATACATGACTTCGGAGCAATAAAGTTTGCCCATGGCGGCTTCCTTGGAAAAGGGAAGGTCGTTGTCCCGCAACCAGCAGGCTTTATAAAGCAGAAGACGGGCGCACTCGATTTCCATGGCCATGTCGGCCAGTTTAAATGCGCTGGCCTGAAAGGTTGCGATGGGTCTGCCGAACTGCTCACGTTCATTGGTGTATTTGATTGTCATGTCAAAACACCCCTGGGCCCCTCCCAGGCCCATGGCACCGATTGACAGGCGCCCGCCGTCCAGGGTCTGCATCATCTGGTGAAATCCCTGGCCTCTATCGCCTAGAAGGTTCTCTTTGGGAACCCGGCAATCTTCAAAATAAAGTTCACTGGTATTGGATGCCCGCCACATCATTTTGTCGTGCATGACTTTAGCGGTGTATCCGGGGGTTCCCGCCTCCACGATAATACAGGAAAGTTCGGGACGGCCGTCATCACGAACTCCGGTTCGCGCCAGTACCGTCACCCCTGTTGTAATATCAGTCGAGGCATTGGTAATAAAAATCTTACTCCCGTTAATTACCCATTCATCACCGTCCAAAACCGCGGTGGTCGCACTGTTGGCTGCATCCGAACCGGCATTGGCTTCGGTTAAACCAAAACCCCAGAGTGCTTCACCGCTGCATAGTTTCGGTAGATACTTTTTCTTTTGATCTTCATTGCCGAAATAATAAAGCGGCCCGATACCCAGAGAGTTTTCCGCCGCCACGGTGGCTGCATGGGAACCATCGACCCGGGCGATTTCTTCGACGGCAATGATGTAGGACAGGTAGTCCATGCCCTGTCCGCCGTATTTCTCGGAAACAAATACGCCAAAAAGACCGAGCTCTGCCATTTTTTGCATGGTCTTATACGAAAACTCCTCTTTTTCGTCCAATTCCTGTGCCATCGGCTTGATCTCTTTTTCAGCAAAACTGCGCACCGAATCCCGCAAAATTTCATGATCCGTAGAAAGGATAAAATCCATACTCACTCCTTATGATTTGGGTTGTTTCAGAAAATTATTTGACGAAAAATTTATGCCTGTCATAATAGGACTTTTTATAGGTAGATGGTCCAGGATTGTCAATATTAAAAACATGCCCGAATTGCCTGAAGTTCAAACCATTGTCAACGATCTGAATGCCGCTAATTTAATCGGTATCACCATCAGTGCCGTCAGGGTGTTCTGGCCGCGCATCGTCGCGGAGCCTTCACCGAGATTGTTTTGCCGGCGGATAAAAGGTCAAAAATTTTCAGCAATCCGGCGACGGGGAAAATATCTGGTCTTTGAAGTTGCCGATGGCCATACGATGCTATTGCATCTTCGAATGTCCGGTCGTCTTCATCTGGTTTCAGCGGATATCCCCCGGAATAAACATGAGCACGTTATTTTCAGCTTCGATGACGGCAGGCAATTGCGCTATCACGATACCCGCAAGTTCGGCCGTTTACATCTGTTGAAGGATCCCAAACGAATTTTAGATCGTCTGGGACCCGAACCCCTGGCATCCGGATTTACCGCGAAAACCCTGGCCGAACGTTTAAAACATCGTAGACGGTTATTAAAACCGTTGCTGCTGGACCAGGCGTTTATCGCCGGGCTCGGCAATATTTATGTAGATGAGGCCCTGTGGGAGGCGAAGCTGCATCCTTGCCGTCTGGCCGCTTCCCTTTCGACATCGGAAATTAGGGTGCTGCATCGCACCATCCCCCGGGTTTTAAAAAGGGGGCTGAAAAATCTCGGCACTACCCTGGGAACCGGTAAAGGCAATTTTTATTCGGTTGCCAATCGCCGGGGCCGTAACAAAGATCAGTTAAAGGTCTTTCGGCGTGCGGGCCTTTCCTGTCCTCGATGTGAATCGCCCATCGAGCGGATCATCGTCGGGCAGCGAGGAACCCATATCTGTTCAAATTGTCAGAAAGTGTAAAATGGAGTACTGGAGTGAGGGAGTATTGGAGTATTGGAATGACAGAATGAAGGAACGACGATCTGGGACTATTATTTTCCCAATACGCAGACTCCAACACTCCTTTGACTGTGTGTGACTGAACATGTATTTCTAATGACGGCAGATGAATCTTGCTAAAAAACACATTTAGAGGTGACGCCATGCCCACCGGTGCCTGTGGAATCAACTGTGATGTTTGCAAATTAAATTTATTGGGAACCTGCTCCAGCTGCGGATCAGGCACAAGTGCGGCCGCTGAGAAAAAGCTGACCGCCCAGCAGCGGTTGTTGGGAGGCCCTTGTGCTATTCTGGCATGTGCCGAATTGAATCGGGTTGAATATTGTATGCGCGACTGCAATCAATTTCCCTGCGACAATTTCCACACAGGCCCCTACCCTTTCAGCCAGGGCTTTTTAAACATGCAGCAGCGGCGTCTGAAGGAAAAACCGCCGGCTTTCGCACCCGACGGGTCCCGTGTCAATGTGGCAGCGAACTACTGGGACCAATTGCAGGGCAAAGACATCACAACCCTTTGCAATTTAACGCTTTTTAACCCGAATTCGTCCGACCAGGTGCTTTTTCACTTTCTGCGGGAAGATGTCATGGTAGACATTGAGAACCGTTGTTTGAAGCGTCTGGGTGAAACCGGCTGGGAAATTACAGATGACCCGCTGCTTGAATTGGTCACCGTCATGTACCTGATAAACGTCAACGATATTCATCCCATCGGCAGAGATTTGGTCGGTGTCAAAGACCTTAAAGAAGGCCATTTTTTCCAGGGCCCCCACGCGCTGAAGACAGATTCTCTGCTAAAACGCTATGGCCATGACTTAAACGGCTTCAGGCAGACGGCCGAATATCTGGAGGGTGAAGCGCGGGACATGGCCGATGTCGCCTACAGGCTGTCACCGTTTCCCCGCATTCATTTATACTACCTGCTCTGGCAAGGAGATGAAGAATTTGAACCGCGTATAACCGTTCTGTTCGATCGTTCCATCGAAAAAGTATTCGCCGCCGATACGATCTGGGCGCTTGTCAACCGTGTCTCCACGGCGCTGCTTGAAGGACCGGCCGTCTAGGCTTTTTGTGCGTCCCAAGCTTCCGGATTCACAGTGTAAACCGGCTTTTTCCCGTGATAATACTCGATCAACTGCTCCACCACCCCCACACTCATGTTGTTCATGCCTTCAAAAGTGAAAGCGGCTGTGTGGGGGGTTAACACGACGTTGTCCAGTTCCAGCAGCGCTGAATCCGTCGGGGGCTCACTTTCAAACACATCGAGGCCGGCTCCGGCAATTACCTTGTTTTTCAGGGCCTGGTAAAGATCGCTTTCATTGACGATACCGCCGCGGGCGGCGTTGATTAGAATCGCCGAGGGTTTCATGAGACCCAGGGCCTTTTCGTCAATCATCCATTTGGTTTCCGGAATCAACGGGACATGAATGCTGACGATATCGGAGACCTTGAGCAGTTCCTCAATTTCCATCTGCTCGATGCCCTGCTCATCGGCAAATTCCGTCGGCCAGAAAGGATCATAGGCTACGACTTTCATCTGAAAACCTTTGGCCCGCAAGGCCACACACCGGCCAATCGCTCCCAGACCGATTAAGCCGAGGGTTTTTTGCCAGATCTCGAGCCCCATGATTTTGGTATGCTCCCAGCGGTTTTCACGCAGACTCCGGTCGCAGTAAATTATTTTCCGCGCCACACCTAAAATCAAACCAAAGGTGTGATCGGCAACCGCCTGGTTGTTGGCTCCCGGTGTGTGAAAAACGATGGCATTATGACGGGTAGCAGCAGCGATATCCACGGTATCCAGTCCGGCACCCATCTTGGCGATGGCTTTTACCCGCGGGGCCATATCCAGCACCTCATCATTTACCACCAGGTCATTACCGCAGAGGATGGCATCCACCTGACCAAGAGCGTCGACAAATTCAGGATCTTGCACACCCGACCCCCTCATATCAATAAGCTCCATCCCCGAATTATTCAGGTCCTCCATCGGGGTGTTGTCAAATGCACAAAACGGTCTGGATTCGATAAGAACGGTAAATTTTTCCATTATTTCGATAATCTCCTCTAAAATAAGCCACAGACCCACACAGAAATACACAGACGGTTTTTTTCCTCAAACATATTGTCCGCGTGAGCCTGTCGTAATTTAACGTCTCGGAATTTCTACAACTTATTGGAAATATAGTGCTTTTTCTGGCTATTTTTTTGTAAGCCACATGGAATGATGGAATAGTGGAACAGTGGCCTCCGGCTCGTAGAGAATGTTGGCCTACGCCTCGGAGAGAATACTGGGTATGGAAAGCGGAAAAAGGTCTATTCTACAAAAAATGTTGCATCTGCATTTTTTGATGATGCTCATCAAACATCTATATTTTGCTTTCTGCCCAATAAATTACTCCATCAAAACAAGAAAATCAATGCAATAATATACGCTTTGAATTCTGTTTTCTTTAAACCCATCATTCTCTCCGAGGCGTAGGCGCCACCCTACGAGCCGGAGGCCACGATTCCAATATTCCATTATTCCAATTGTGAGCGAAGCGAACTAACTTGCTCTTATCCGGTCGCTAAAATCGCTCCAAGATTCCTCAATCCTAATATTCCAGTTTTTTATCGGTGCAATCTGTGGTCATCCGTGTCGTACGTGTTCACGGGTTCAAAGGTTCAGGGGTTCAAGGTTGCATTCTCGTCCCTGGACTGGATTTGGGATGCGTATTTACAAACAAGCGTCAGCTTCGTCAGGCCTAATCCAGAATTTGGAGTCAAATTGGCAATTATTTGGGAAATGAGCATTTTTAACGAGGACTGCGGGCCTTCTTTGTCCTTAACCCTGAACGTTGAACCCTGAACCTGTGAACGGTTACTCCGTGTCCCAATTAACAAAGTTGAACTCAATCAAACTCACAAATCCCCGTATAATTCTCCGGCGTAATATTCAGCAACTCATCTTTCACCGCCCGGGACACATCCAGGGTTTCAATAAATTCTGCGATGGTTTTCCGGTTAACGGCGGCATGGGTACGGGTTAGCGCTTTCAGGGCTTCGTAAGGCTTGGGATAGCCCTCACGACGCAAAATAGTTTGAATGGCTTCCGAAACCACCGCCCAGTTGTTTTCCAGATCCGCCCGGATTATATCCGCATTCAAAATCAATTTGTTCAATCCTCTTAAGAGGGATTTCAAACCGATGAGGGTGTGTGCAATGGCAACCCCGATGTTACGCGTCACCGTAGAGTCGGTCAGGTCCCGCTGTAATCTTGAAATCGGTAATTTGGCGGCGAGATGCTCGAAGATGGCGTTGGCCATCCCCAGGTTACCCTCGGAGTTTTCAAAGTCGATGGGATTGACTTTGTGGGGCATGACAGACGAGCCCACTTCGCCTTTTTTAATTTTCTGTTTGAAGTAATCCAGCGATATATAGGTCCAGAAGTCTCGATTGAGATCGATCAGGATGGTATTGATCCGCTTCAGGTTATCGCAGAAGGCCGCCAGATTGTCATAATGTTCGATCTGGGTGGTCACTTTTGAACGCGAAAGACCCAGCACATTGTTAACGAGATCATCAGCAAACGCCGACCAGTCGATATCCGGGTAGGCAACCGTGTGGGCATTGAAATTACCGGTGGCACCGCCGAATTTGGCTGAGAAGGGGACGGCATTTAACTGATTTTTTTGGACCGTCAGGCGCTCGACGAACACATAGATTTCCTTACCCAGACGAGTTGGCGATGCCGGCTGTCCATGGGTGCGGGCAAGCATGGGGACTTCTTTCCATTCATGGGCTTTTGTCCGGAGTACCTCGATGACATCCTCGAAAACGGGTGTTAACACCTCTTCACAGGCCTGCTTCAATGAACAGGGGCCGGCGGTATTATTGATGTCCTGGGAGGTCAGCCCGAAATGGATAAATTCTTTAAAAGCCTGCAGACCCAGGTCATCGAATTTTTCCTTTAAAAAATACTCCACCGCTTTGACATCATGATTGGTAACTTTCTCGATTTCCTTGACATGGCGGGCATCTTCCAGTGAAAAGTTCTTATGAACGGCTCTAAGCGCATTGAAAGCCATTTTGTCGAAACTTTTCAGTTGCGGCAAAGGCAACTCGCACAAGGCGATAAAATATTCCACCTCCACCAGCACCCGGTATTTGATCAGCGCCGCTTCTGAAAAATAATCCGCCAGTCTTTCAGTGACACGTCGATAACGACCGTCCACCGGTGAAATGGCTTCTAAGGATGAAAATTCCATGCTCCTGACCGTCCTTGTTTAACATTAAAGTTTTAATTGTGGATTCTTTGCGTTTTATAAAAAAACTTGTTTCACCACGAAGGGCACGAAGTTCACGAAGTTCACGAAGAAATCGTAAAGTCATATATTCAATTTTTGTCTTTGTGATCTTCGTGGTTTGATTTTATTTTGGTTCCGACTTGTCCGGGTTAGGGGTTTCACATTTAATTCGGTTGACACCACGGGAGTATAGGCAAATGCCTTCACTGTGTCAAGATGGGAAGGATCGAAATTCGTGTGATGGCAGATCACTTACGGGCAGGCAAAAGAAGTAGCAGGAGTAAGGAGCCGTTGTCACTCATCACGAAGGAGCAATTCCAGATCAGCCTTGTCTTGGGTACGATTTGATATTTTTAGCGCACACTATGCTTGTTTAATAACTCTAAGAACTCTTCGTAATCTTTTTCCGTTTTCACATCTAAACAAACCGTTTGATTTAAAATAAGCTTCACGCAAAACTTGAACTGTTTCAACACGCTCTGCGCTTGAAAAATTCAGGTAATAAGCAGTGTCAAATTCCTGGGCGTCTTCAAATGATTTGGCCTTATTGATCCAGATTTCCCTTTTCATGTCGTAACCATACCATTGAGGGGCGATAAAGGCAATAGCTCCAAACGCCGCATCATCTCAGATTGTACCGGCAGATGAGTCTGGTGCGCAACCTCGTAAACCGCTGCAGGGTTTTATTGTTGCTCACCCCGATTGCCATGGCTTTTTTGCTTCCCACAATCACCACCAGGTTTTTCCCGCGGGTGACCGCGGTATAAATCAGGTTGCGCTGCAGCAGGATATAGTGCTGGGTGACGATGGGGATAATCACCACCGGATATTCGGAGCCCTGGGATTTGTGCACGGACACCGCATAAGCCAGCACAATTTCATCCAGATCGCTGAATTCATAGACCACTTCCCGGCCGTCAAAAGTGATCGTAACCCCCCTGTCTTCCCACTGAATCCCCGCAATACGTCCAATATCACCGTTAAAAACGTCCTTGTCGTAATTATTCCGGATCTGCATGACTTTATCGTTGATCCTGAAAGTGCGCTCACCGCGAATGATGCCATCATCGCCGGGATTAAGTGCCTCCTGCAGTCGAGTGTTCAGGTTCACGGCGCCCACCACCCCTTTGTGCATGGGAGTCAACACCTGGATCTCGTCGACCGGATCGTAATTAAACCGCCGGGGGATTCGTTTTTTGCACAGCTTTAAAATGATGTCCAGCACTTTTTCAGGGTCTTCCTGTTCGATAAAGTAAAAATCGTTTTGTGGGTCGGATGAATATGCGCTGTCAAGAGACGGCACGATGCCCTCATTGATTTTATGGGCATTGACAACAATTCGACTGGTCCTGGCCTGGCGGAAAATTTTATCCAGCGTCGCTATCGGCACCGAGCCCGATGCAATGATATCATTGAGAACATTCCCGGCCCCGACCGAGGGAAGCTGATTCACATCGCCCACCAGAATAAATGTGGCAAAGGGTCGGAACGGCCTTTAAAAGGTGGTACATCAGGATGATATCTATCATCGAAGCCTCATCGATAATCAACACATCACAGTCGAGGGGTTTGTCCTCGTTGCGCTGAAACCCTCCTTTCTGAAAGCTGTATTCCAGCAGTCGGTGAATGGTTTTGGCGCCAAAACCGGTGGTTTCACTCATCCGCTTGGCCGCCCTGCCGGTGGGTGCAGCCAGCATGATTCCGGCATCGAGTCTGGAAAATATTTTTAAAACCGCATTGATAATGGTGGTTTTACCCGTTCCGGGCCCACCGGTGATCACCATGACTTTGTTTTCAATACTCCAAGCGACCGCCTTGATCTGATTTGCCGCCAGGGTAATGGAAAGCTGCCTTTGCACCCATTCGAGTGCCTTGTTCGAGTCGATATCACGAATTGATTTTGGCGTGTTGACCAGTATGTTTAATCGTCGGGCAACACCGGTTTCACACACATGAAACCGGGTGAGAAAGACGGCTTTATCATTTTCTTTGAAGGCATCGAGGTTCCCGGTCAAATCCTCCATGATGATTTTCTGATCGACGACCAGAATCCCCAGGGCCCGGACAATTATGTCACGATCTACACCCAGAATCTCGCAGCTTTTTGAAATCAGGGGTTCATAGGGAAAGTACACATGGCCCTCATCCGACAGCTGATTGAGGACGTAGAGGATTCCGGCTTCAACTCTGATTTGCGCGTCTCGGGCAATCCCCAGCTTTGCGGCAATATGATCGGCGGTTATAAATCCGATCCCGAAAATGTCGCCGGCCAGCCGATAGGGATTCTTTTTTACAACCGCAATAGCCCGATTGCCGTACTGCTTAAAAATTTTGGCGGCATAGCCGGAGCTGACACCATGGGATTGTAAAAAAAGCATCACATCCCGGATTTCACGCTGCTCATCCCAAGCCCTGGCAATCATGGCGATGCGCTTTTTACCGACGCCTTCCACCTCGGCCAGCCGCTGGATGTCGTTTTCAATGATGTCCAACGTTTTCTTATCGAATCTGTCGACGATCCGGCCGGCCATCACCGGCCCCAGACCTTTGATCATGCCGGAACCCAGATATTTGCGGATGCCGTAAACCGTGGCCGGGACTTTCGTTGTACACTGCTGAACCTTAAACTGCTCACCAAATTTGGGGTGGTTTGACCACTCACCGCGCATCTCCAGAATTTCACCGGCCATCGGCGCCATCAAAGTCCCGACCACGGTCACCAGCTCGTGCCGACCGTGCACCTTCACTCTGGCGATGGTAAAGCCGTTTTCTTCGTTGGTAAATGTGATACGTTCGATTTGACCGGAAAGTTCTGTTAGCATGAATTCATTTTAAGTCGTCGTATTAGTTCCGCCACTAAAGCACTAAGCCCGGATAAACCGGCCTCCGGCTCGGAGAGAAATAACAAATTACAAGCACCAAATGACAAATAAATTCCAAATTACAATATCCAAATCTCAAATGAAGCTCCCCGCTGCAAGCGGACGGGGTATTCAAAAGATCATAATAAAATCAAACGCCAATTGGGCATTCTTCATTTACCGGTTTACGTTTTTTTGCCCTGTTTTTAATTTTGAGCGTCGTAGTTGTAAGTTGGGTTAAGCGACTTTAATGTTGGGTAATGCTATTGCAGAAAAATTACGTTAGATAGCAGGAAGTTGTTATTTAGTTGAACTAAGCTTTACCCGACGTTTACGCCCGCACAACCCAACCTACGATAAAAAGTGTAAACTACTTTTGGCGTCATATGAAGGATGCCACCAATTGTTTGGAATTTTGAATTTCGGTCATTGCGATTTGCCCTTCGACCTGGCTCAGGGTGGTGGTGAGTCCTTCGACTTCGCTCAAGACCGTGAGCCTGTCGAACGGCTTGTCGAACCGTTTGGAATTTGTGTTTTGTAATTTGTTATTTCTGAAACCTGAACACTGACACCTTCAGTTCCTGACAACATGTTGTCAGATAAAAAAACTCTACGGGTCTATGCAATTACGAAAACCCACCCTGCAAAAAAAGGTTTATCCGCTTTGGCATTTACACCCAACCGGGCAGCCGAACATCCTTTTCCCCCACTGAATCCGGTATGTAGCATTTAATATCTATAACCGGTGAACCGTCGAAGGCATCGATATCTTCAATTTCAATTGAGTCGCCATGGATCGATATTATTTTGCACACCGTGAGTCCGATCAGATTGGGTCTTTGCGGAGAATGGGTGGCAAAGACACCGGTTAAGGGATTGCGGGGGTCTTTTCGGGGGTGAACCTGCAACACCCGGCGTTTTTCGGTGGTGTCGTTTTGATCAAACCAGAAAAGCACCACGATATGCGAAAAGCCGTCAAGACCCAGCAGGGCATCTGTGTAATCGTCAATAATTTCGATCCAAGCTTTTTCATCACGCTTACGAATAATACCGACCGATTTGAGACAATAAGATTCTGACATTGAATGCCTTTCTGAATAAGGGTTTAGAGGTTGTGAGTTCAGAGGTTCAGAGGTTCTGGGTTCAGAGGTTCAGCGTTCAGAGATCAGATGGCAGATTACGGATGCCGGAAACCAGATTGCATAGATAGTTCATTCCCGCAACCCGCAACCAATGACGAACGACGAATGACGAATGACGAATGAATGTATTCTACCTATTTATAAAAAAGATGGAGCGAAACGCTTCCACCCTTCGACATTCAATATTCGACATTCAACATTCTGCGGTTCGCTTTTCGGGAAAAACGATCCTATCGAATGACGAGGGACCAGCAACCAGTACCCTC
>PVMK01128631.1_pt1 | contig 23383 bp, 22 predicted proteins | sample 1853481 | NCBI WGS metagenome assembly PVMK01 (sample SAMN08533507, study PRJNA380276) | Marine sediment metagenome, whole genome shotgun sequencing project. | reverse complement strand
GGCTTTTGTGTTCTGAATGCCTTGTTTTTATTTGGTGGGTCTGGAAGGACTTGAACCTTCGACCAAGGGATTATGAGTCCCCTGCTCTAACCAGCTGAGCTACAGACCCAATCTGAGAACAAGAATCTATAAGACTCTTTGAAATCCAATTCTAATCAGCCCTCAGTATCTAGAAGGCTGCGCAGACGCTCGGAACGAGAAGGATGGCGCAGCTTACGTAGCGCCTTTGCCTCAATCTGACGAATACGCTCACGGGTTACATCAAACTGTTTACCAACTTCTTCCAGCGTATGGTCGGTATTCATTTCAATGCCAAAACGCATGCGCAACACTTTTGCTTCACGCGGAGTCAATGAATCTAATATAGCCTTGGTTACATCCCTTAGACTGGTAAAAACCGCGGCATCTACTGGTGCCATAGTGGCGGCATCCTCTATGAAATCACCAAGATGAGAATCCTCATCATCGCCGATAGGTGTTTCCATGGAAATTGGTTCCTTAGAAATCTTGAGAATTTTACGAATTTTCTCCTCTGGCATTTCCATTTTCTGTGCCAACACCGCCGGCTCCGGTTCCTGCCCAGTTTCTTGCAAAATCTGGCGCGAAATACGATTCATCTTGTTGATGGTCTCTATCATGTGGACCGGAATGCGAATAGTACGTGCCTGATCAGCAATAGAACGGGTAATAGCCTGACGAATCCACCACGTAGCATACGTAGAAAATTTGTAACCACGTCGATATTCAAATTTATCTACTGCTTTCATAAGACCAATGTTTCCTTCCTGGATGAGATCCAGAAATTGCAAACCACGATTAGTGTATTTTTTAGCAATAGAAATAACTAAACGCAAATTTGCTTCAGTCATTTCACGCTTGGCACGTCGCGCTTTAGCCTCACCAGTGGACATCTTGCGGTTGATTTCCTTCAGCTCCCTAATCGGAATACCAACTTTCTTTTGTAACGCTATTAGGTTCTGCTGCTGTTCTATAATAGCCGGCTGATAACGTGCCAAAATTTGACTGAATGGTCTGTTAGCTGCAATTTCCTGTGCTATCCAGCTGAGGTTAATCTCATTACCAGGGAATACTTTAATGAAATGATTGCGTGGCATACCCGACTTGACCACGCTCAGCTCCATAATTTTACGCTCATAACTGCGAACCTCTTCCACCATCCGACGTTGTGTATCACAAAGCCGCTCTACCATTTTGGCAGAAAAACGGATTGCCATGAGCTCGGCCGATATATGTTCCTGTATTTCCTTGTATGCCCTACTAGATGACCCTCTCTTTTGAATTACATTCTGCATTTCGGCATACGCCCTATAAATAACAGAAAAGCGCTCCAAAGCACTTATTTTTAATTTAAGTGAGTTGGCACTTGCTATTGCAGCACTATCTTCATCATCTCCATCCCCCGCATCCAATTCCTGCACCAAAGTTTCATCAGAAATTTCTTCGCCAATAATTTCCTGAGCATTAGGATCAAGTAGCCCATCTACCAATTCATCAATACGCATCTCATCTTGTGCCACTTTGGTAGCAAAATCGAGGATCCCAGCTATAGTAGTCGGGCAGGCTGAAATTGCTTGGATCATGTGCTTTAATCCATCTTCGATACGCTTAGCAATTTCTATTTCTCCCTCACGAGTAAGTAATTCTACCGATCCCATCTCACGCATATACATGCGTACTGGATCCGTGGTGCGACCAAACTCAGAATCCACGGTAGAAAGCGCTGCTTCCGCTTCCTCCACTACGTCCTCATCAGTCACCACAGAGGATGTTTCGGACAACAGTAGTGCTTCTACGTCAGGCGCTTCATCATGGACAGAAATGCCCATGTCATTAATCACACTGATAATGCTCTCTATCTGTTCAGCATCCTGCATATCGTCCGGCAAATGATCATTAATCTCGGCATAGGTTAGATAACCACGCTCCTTACCTTGAACGATCAAGCTCTTAAGACGCTTGCGCCGTGCCTCAAGATCTCGAGGCCCAAGAAAAGCTTTCTCGGCCTGCTTAGCTTGTGCCCTGGCCGCCCTCAACCTCATTTTTCTGGTAATCGGTTTTAACTCCTTAGCAGCCATCACCGCCTTAGCTATCTCTGCAACTCGAGCAGATGTCTTAACAGGTGATCTGATAACTTTTATGTCTTGATTTACAGGGATGTTTGTAACTGCTCTTGTCAACTTCTTGACAACCGCTTTTATCGGTTTCTTGGCTTCTGCAATGGCTTTTCTTGGCTTTCTTTCAATTTTATTGGCTGTTATCTTTTTAGTTACAGCTACTCGAGAATGTTTCTTTGCCACTGTTTTTAATTTAGTTCGGGACGTTTTCTTTATTTCTTCCTTTTGCTTTCCCTCAACTTTCTTAACACGACTACTCACAAGCGTAGCTGGTGTAGCCCTACTTTTAAACTTTGCTTTCGTCTTTACTTTTGCTAAAATTTTAGCTTGTGCGTTTGCTTTTGCCATTTTGATTTCCAAATAATATGGATAGTTGAACCCAAAACCAATAATTGTATCAAAATTTAGCTGAGCTGGCTCGGCCAGTCATCCTAAAAGTACCGCTAACCGCTGTAATTCTTGTTTTTCATCAGAAGTAAGCGCACTTAATGACTTATTTTGTAGCTCTGTCATGCGCTGTTTACGTTGTATTTCCTGCAACCTTGTCAACGCCCCATTAAATTCGGCTTCAAGGTCTATGGCATTATCCCAAGAAAGTGTTGCACTCTCAGCTTTTTCCAGTAATGCACGATGCGGACTATTGTAGAAATATGTAATAGCCGATGGAATTGCGGTATTCTCCTCAACATGGGGATGAGTGTCAATAAATTCAATCAATGCTACTAGTGCGGCCATCTCTTCAGTATTTTCCCCGTGTTCTGAGAGCAGTTTTCTATCCAGCCTCGAAACATAACCCGGATCATGTAAAAGCACCTGGGTTAACCAGCGACAAGGTGAGATAGGATTTGGTCGTGATATTCTGCCACGAGGCAGTGACGATGAAATTCGCTTAATTTGCAATAGCTCCTCCAATTCATCCTGACTGATACCACTAAGCTCAGCCAAACGCTTTAGCAACATCAAAGCAAGTATCGGCGCAACGACTTGTGCTAACAACGGTTTAGCATCCTGCACTAGCCTGGCGCGACCTTCACTAGTTTGCAGATTAATGCCTTCTGACAGCCACTGGAACAGAAAAATAGATAGTGGTAAAGCTTGATTAATCAATTTCTCGAAAGCACCCTTACCAAACTTTCTAACATAGCTATCAGGATCTTCACCTTCGGGCAGAAATAGAAAACTAATATTTTTACCATCCACAAACTGTGCTAGGCTGTTTTCCAGTGCGCGCCATGCAGCTTTCCTGCCTGCATCATCACCATCAAAACAAAATACTACGTTATCAGTTTGACGTAAAAGTTTTCGCACATGATGCGCTGTTGTTGCAGTTCCAAGTGTAGCGACTACATACGCAATGCCATACTGTGAAAGCACCACTACATCCATGTATCCTTCTACCACTATAACCTTTTCTGCATCCCGGATCGCTCTGCGCGCAGCAAACAAATTGTAAAGCTCGCTACCTTTTTCAAATAATTGTGTCTCAGGGGAATTTAGATATTTTGGCTCATTCTGCTCTAATACTCGCCCACCAAATCCCACGATTCTTCCTTTCTGATTTAGAATCGGAAATATAATGCGATCGCGAAAACGATCATAATGTTTACCTTTCTCGCCCTCACTTACCACTCCAACTTCGAGAAGTTTCTGTGACTGGTAATCGGGAAATATCTCAGCCAGATTTTTCCAGCCAGTAGGAGCATAACCAATTGCAAAACGAGCAGCGGTCTCTCCCGTCAACCCGCGCTCCTTTAGGTAAGCAATGGCTCTCTTAGAACCCTTGAGCTGTTCCCTGTAAAACCGTGTAACAATATTCATCACCTCGAACAAATCTTGTGAAGAATTTTCTTTATCTTGTCTACCACCCTTAAAGTCCGACATTCCAGGGCGTACATCTTTCTTCTGAACAGGAACTTGCATTCCAACGCGAGACGCTAGAGCATTTACTGCTTCTACAAAATCCATGCCAACGTACTCCATCATGAAACCTACAGCGCTACCATGCGCACCACAACCAAAACAATGATAAAACTGTTTAGTTGGGCTCACTGTAAACGAAGGAGTTTTCTCGCTGTGAAACGGGCAGCAAGTGATGTAATTCGTACCAGCTTTCCTAAGTGGCACGTGCCGCTCAATAACATCGACGATATCTACGCGATTGAGTAGACCCTGAATGAACGATTGTGGAATCATTTATCGGGAAGAACGTCAATATTATTCAAACAATGTGCAAATGAAAAATATACTTAAGCCCGTCTAATTATATGATATTTCCTAAAAATACAGGAAGCGAAGGGTCTTCTACCGAATATGGCCGCTGCCATGGTTATATGGCCACGTATGTAGTCATATTTGGCAAACGAAATTAGATAGAAAGTTTTGTCTTCACTAACTTAGCCACTTTCCCCATGTCAGCACGTCCAGCAAGCTTGGGCTTGAGTGCCGCAATCACTTTTCCCATATCTTGCTGCCCTTTGGCTCCGTTAGAAGCAATTACTTTATCGACTAAACGATCAACTTCGGAATCGCTAAAAGCCTGCGGCATATATGATTGCAACACGCTAACCTCATATTTCTCAACGTTTACTAAATCCTCACGTTTCGCAGCTTCGTACTGAATAATTGAGTCCCTACGCTGCTTCAGCATTTTTTCTATTACCGCGACTACTGCGGCGTCATCCATTTCAATACGCTCATCTATCTCACGCTGTTTGATAGCCGCCTGCAATAAACGAATAGTATCTCGTCGCTTGGTATCTCCCGAGCGCATTGCGGCCTTCATTTGTTCAGTGATTTCCTGTTTCAGACTCATAGCAGATTCTATCTGTTATATTTGCTGTAAAAAAGTAAGATCCTTGGAATACAACAATGCTTGTAGGTAAAAATTAGCTTTACTACAGCTTTTGGAAAGAAGGGCAATTCCACCTGATGGCAGATTCAAACATTCATCTTTATTTCTCAGAATTTACTAATAAAGTTTTGGTGGAAGCAACTGGCTCCGCAAACGCTTATAAGTTCGTTTGACCGCGGCAGCAAGTTTTCGTTTTCGTTCAGCAGTAGGTTTTTCGTAAAATGTCCTAGCACGCAACTCCGTGAGCAACCCGGTTTTTTCTATGGTACGCTTAAAGCGACGCATGGCAACTTCAAATGGTTCATTTTCTTTAACTTTAATAATGGTCATGAAACGTGATCCTCTCATTTTAAAAATTAAATATACTTGAGTATATAAGCATATAAAAAGTCTAACGTGTAAAAAACCATATAGTATATATCAGTCTGATACTTTATTGTAAACGTGTAATTCTACAACTACTCTAGTGTTTGTTCTTGGCATCGAAACCTCCTGCGATGATACCGGCATCGCGATCTACCACGCTAAGCGAGGCCTGTTGAGTCACGCACTATATTCACAAACAGAAATGCACAACGAATATGGTGGTGTGGTGCCTGAACTTGCCTCGCGTGACCATATCCGACGAGTATTGCCCCTTGTCAAACAAACACTGGAAACGGCAAGAATTGGCCTCAAGGACCTCAATGCCATCGCCTACACTCAAGGACCGGGATTGGTGGGGGCACTGCTAGTAGGCTCGAGTTTTGCTGCTGCACTCAGTTTCGCGCTGAAAATTCCAGCAATAGGAATTCATCACCTTGAAGGACACCTCCTTTCCCCTTTTCTATCAACCAATGCTCTGGAATTTCCATTTGTTGCCCTACTAGTTTCCGGTGGTCATACCCAGTTGATGGAAGTACATGGTGTTGGACAATATAAATTGCTGGGCGAGACCATAGATGATGCGGTAGGAGAAGCTTTTGATAAAACAGCAAAATTGTTGGGACTTGGCTATCCTGGTGGCCCTGCGCTGTCAAAACTTGCCGACCAATTTTCTAAATCTGGCAAGGTATGCAATTTCAAACTTCCTCGTCCAATGCTCCACAGCGGTGATTACAATTTTAGTTTCAGCGGGCTGAAGACTGCCGTACTAACGCTATCAAATAAAAACAAAACTACCCAACAAGCCCAGGCAGAGATTGCCTTTGCTTTTCAGGAAGCAGTGGTAGACGTACTAACGAAAAAATCCCTAGCAGCACTGATACAAACTGGCTACACCCAGCTTGTAGTTGCGGGCGGGGTTAGTGCAAACTGTCAATTGAGAGAGAACCTTTCTCGGTGCACAAAAAAAATTGGGGCTGCTGTTTTCTATCCTAGACTTGAATTTTGCACAGACAATGGCGCCATGATTGCGCTCGCTGGAGCAATGCGACTGCAAAAGTCGATGAACAAAAACCAACCAATAGTAAACAGTTTCACTGTAAGCCCACGGTGGGATTTAGAAATACAAGATATGCCACCCAACAAATAGCTATGGCGTACCACTCTTACCGAAACGCGCTTCTTTGCCTGAAATCAGGTTTGTAATATTTGATTTGTGCCGCCAGAAAATTAAAACCGACATGATAAAAATCACTAAGGTACTTGCCTCAAAACCCAAAAACATCCATGCATAAACCGGAGCGATGAGTGCCGCCGCCAACGCTGACAACGACGAAATACGCCATATCGCTGCAACTACAATCCAGGTCACAACTGCTAACAACCCTGTCCAAGGATTTAACCCAATCATCACACCTACTGCTGTCGCCACACCTCTTCCACCCTTAAAGTGTAAAAATACCGGCCATAAATGGCCCAGAAAAACTGCCAATGCCACTACGGTGACCGCATCACTATCCAACCCCCAGATCGGGTGCAAAATGTTGTGCTAATGCCACAGCTATCCAGCCCTTACCAGCATCACCCAAAAAAGTTAGTATTGCAGCTACTTTATTTCCACTACGCAAAATATTAGTTGCACCGGGGTTCTTCGAACCAAAAGTACGTGGATCAGGCAACCCAAAAATCCAACTTGTGACCACTGCAAAGGAGATGGATCCCAGCAGGTAAGCCAACAGTATAAAAACCATCATTGTCATTGTGATTGGCACTGCCTTCGCAAATAGAATAAAATCCTCTTTGATTCTACGTTAAAACCACTTCCCTACGAAACATCCTAGAAATACCTTACTTCTTAAATTCATACGAATGGATATCATTTTCCTCCACGAACTCAAAGCGGAAACTCTGATTGGAATTTATCCATGGGAGCGTCAAGTAACACAAACCATACAGATTGACTTAGAAATCGCTCTACCAACGAGCAAAGCCTGCCAAACGGATAGTTTCGAGGACGCGCTGGATTACGCCCTTATCGTCAAACGAATCAACGAGACCCTATCACAAAAACAATTCTCCCTGCTGGAAGCACTAGCTGAACATATCGCTCAAATCATCTTAACGGAATTCAAATCACCATGGCTAAAAGTCAGCGTAGCAAAACTTAGTATGATACGCGGCGTGAAGAAACTTGGAGTGTGCATTGAACGAGGAACAAGACCTTTGTAAAGTATACAAACCATTTCTAATGCACGATAGGGCCATTTGATTCTTTTACTCTTATTTAATTCCTAAGGTTAAGGAGTGTAGCAATCAGACCTTCATCACCAGGCCCAGTTTCCATCACGTTCAGGAAGCCAAGCGCCTCTGCAGCAGCCTTAATACGCTTATGGCTCGCATACACTGGTAAGGAGAATAGTATCTGGTTACGATCATGTGCAGGCACCAGGCTAACAAGATTTATTACAGCAGAGCTACTCATTACCGAAATAGCGGTTACTTTCTTCGCAGCTAGTAGTTCAAGCAATCCGGTGGGTGGTGTAGTCGGAATACAACGATGGTAGGTGGTAATAACCTCCACCTGAGCCCCACGCTGCATTAGTTCGTTACGTAACAACTCTCGCCCACCATTTCCACGAAATATCAATATACGGCGTCCATTAACATGCACTGACTGCAAATCAGGTAGTTCGAGCAAACCTTCACTATCAAAGTTTTTTAGCGGTGTTAGTACATTATCAATGCCACGTAGATTTAGCTCTTCAGCAGTACCCGATCCCGGAGCGAAATACCTTGATCACGTGCGGGAGTTTTATACCATCTGCAAGTGTTATTTCCACTGCACTGGGGCTTACAAAAATTACAGCATAAACCCCGGGTAATGATGCTAGCGCTGTCTTTATTTGCTCTTTGTCTACTGATGACTCGATAAGGATAGTAGGAAACACAAAGGGTGTAGCACCAAGTACTGCTAACCGCCTAGCGGTACGGGAGGCAGGTATTACCGGTCGCGTAATCAAAACGCTTATGCCCGCTAATGGACCAACCGTATTTGGCACAATCGAAATACTATCTAAATAAGGGTCAGTATTCATATCAAAAAACTGGCCAATTCCATGATCACATATAACTGGATTACAACAGCATTTTAGAGACGCTTATTCTGGAGTTACAGATTTAGCAGTGTGGAACGAAATACTAATGCCGTACCTGTCAGACACTGTGTAGAAAAAGTGTGATAGTTGATCATAAACTAAGTCCGCAATCCTTGGTAAATGGAAAATATTGAAACTAAAAGAAGAAAATATTTTAGATTACCCTTGCATCTAACTTTACGCTCAACAGGATAATGGGTCAATGTAACTACGATATTACCGCACACGATATAGGACTAGACTTCGAGCGGAGATATAAGAGAACTCCCTTGATCTGCTTCCACAAATGTGAGATATGCTGAAACGAACTAAGGCAAAAGCTGGAAGTTTGCTAGAATATATCCATGTTAAGTACTAGCAGTTATTTTTTGTTATGTAACACCTTGTATACGTTTCTGTGCTAGCAGCATTTAAAGTAGTACTTTGTATTATTTTAATGTTTCCTCATATGTGGACATATCTGTCACTTCTCTTTTAAATATCTATGCGTCAAATTCAGAAAATTATTAAAAATTCTAGCTATCTATCAACGTTACTGCTTGCAAGTGGTTTTTTTGCTCTTTGTTGGAGTCTGTCTGTAATGGCAACGCAACTACGCCCAGAAATTGAAAATTTTATCGTTGAGATGGTAGAACGTCATGGATTTGAAGAATCCGAACTTAAAAGCATATTCAGTAAAACTCAATTTAAACAGGCTATAATCAGTGCGATTTCCCGCCCGAGTACATCTAGACCATGGCATGAATACCGTCCCATTTTTGTTAACCCGAGACGCGTTGCAGGTGGCGTTACTTTCTGGAATAACAATACTGGGACGCTAGAACGGGCAAGTAAGAAGTTTGGTGTCCCCGAAGCAGTTATTGTAGCGATAATCGGGGTAGAAACCCTTTATGGAGCACGGACTGGCAGGCATCGCGTACTGGATGCGTTGACAACTTTAGCGTTTAATTATCCTAGACGCGCTGCATTCTTCCGTGGTGAGTTGGAACAATACTTGTTGCTTACTCGAGAGCAAGATACAAACATGTTCAGTATCAAGGGCTCCTATGCTGGTGCAATAGGCATCCCACAATTTATGCCTAGCAGCTACCGTAATTACGCGGTAGATTTTGACAGTGATGGAAAAATTGATTTGTCGAGCAATGTCGCAGATTCAATAGGTAGCGTGGCCAACTACTTGATAGCTCACGGATGGGAGGTTGGCGGCCCAGTAGCAACGCGTGCGCGAAATCGGTGAATAACAACCATCACAAGACTTTGGTTACAGGTACAGGATATAAGCCTCTCCATACAATAGAGAAAATGAAAAAATTGGGAATTACACCTTTGACAGACTTCCCAAATGAACGTCAAGCTACACTGATCGAACTAAAGAATGACAGTGAGATGGAATACTGGTTAGGTTTTAATAATTTCTACGTTATTACTCGCTACAATCGTAGTATTCGTTATGCCATGTCGGTGCTGCAACTATCCGAAGAAATTCGTGCAGCTCGATATAATGAGAAAGCACTTTAATAACACGTCTGCTTACACAATGCCTGCTCCACGAAATTATGGTGCTGTTTGGCTGAATGCCACCACATGATCCACTTCCAGTTTAATGCCAATATTCTCGCCAACAGCGTGATTATGATGGCTTGGTACCAGTGATAGTGCTGTACCACCCCCTGGCAGACGTAGCGTATATAAAATCTCAGCACCGCGGAAGGCCTTGTGTACTACCTGTGCCTGTAGAGAACTAGTATCGTCATGCACAATATCGTCTGGACGTACTAATACGTCAACGTAACATCCTGCACTACACACACGACAGTCCGATGTGCATTGATGTGAAATATCTGCTGTTAGAACCCCCAGTTCAATCTCGATATGGCGTGGGTCAAGAACCCTACCAGAAAGAAATACACCCTGTCCTACAAAATTTGCAACGAAGCGGCTAGAAGGACGATGATAGAGATTATAAGCAGTATCCCATTGTATGATTTCGCCGTGATGCATGACACCAATCTCGTCTGCAATAGCAAAAGCCTCGTTCTGATCGTGGGTTACAAGAATAGCCGTAGTGCCCTGACTTTTGAGAATGTCGCGTATCTCTAGACTCAAACGTTCGCGGAGATTCACATCCAGATTAGAGAAAGGCTCATCCAGTAATAGCAAATCAGGCCTTGGAGCCAATGCACGTGCCAATGCTACACGCTGCTGCTGACCTCCGGAAAGCTCGTGAGGATAACTGTTTGTCACATCGGCAAGGCCCACGGTCTGAAGCATTTCGGTCACGCGTAACGTACGCTCTGTGTGATGCAAATAATGCAAGCCAAAATCGATATTAGAAGCTACGGTGAGATGAGGAAACAACGCATAATCCTGAAACACCATTCCGATGCGCCGCTTCTCTGGTGGTAATGAAAATCCAGGGCTATTCACCTTCACATCGTTTAGCGAAATCTCTCCCGTTGTTATCGGCTCAAATCCTGCAATACAACGTAAGACCGTAGTCTTTCCGCATCCACTTGGCCCTAAAAGGCAACCGATCGCCCCCTTTTTAAGGGTGAGTGATAAATTATTAACCACCACCTGATTACCGTAGGCTTGATTTATATTTGTTAACTTGAGCAGGGATATATCCATACAATTATTTTTCAACTTGTCGCGTAAGCAATACTATTGGAATCAGCCCTGCCAGCACCAACGCTATTGCAGGCAAAGCTGCTTGCTCCCACTCGCCTTCAGAGGTCATTTCGAAAATCCGTACTGCAAGTGTGTCCCAACCAAAAGGTCTAGTCATCAAGGTAATAGGCATTTCTTTCATAACATCCACAAACACTAGTGTAACAGCGGTAAATATTCCACCTTTTAAGATCGGCAAATGAACGCGCTTTAACATGCTCCATCCGTTTAACCCGAGCCCCATTGAGGCCTCATCTATACTAAAAGTAATACGTTGCATGGCGCTATCTATTGGATTATGACCAACCGCGAGAAAACGGGTCATGTAGGCAATTAACATGATTGCAAGCGTGCCCTGAATTAAAAGTCCGGTTTCAATATGAAATAGTTGCATGGCCATTTCACTCAACCAGTTATCCAACCATGCGAGCGGAACAAAAATCCCTACTGCCAAAACTACACCAGGCAGAGCATAACCTATGGTGGCAATGCGCACTGCAACACGGGTGACTGTATCGGGGTGACGGCGCGCCGAGTAGACCACTAGTACCGCAACAGAACAAGTAAGTAGCGCGGCGAGCCCAGATAACATCAGCGAGTGCCAAAGAAAACCCAGATATAGCTGGTTGAACTCTTCTACGAAAGTATCTGTGGCCCAAATAATTAATTGTGTAATCGGTAGCAGGAAAGCAAAAAACAAAATGGCTAAGGCAAACCCAGCTACCCCCCAAGCACGCCATCCTGTAAGTGGAATGCGGGGAATACGTGAACTATGCTTAGTCTCTGCATAGCGCATGCGTGAGCGAAATTGCTGCTCCATGACGATCAATACGAATACAATTACAATCAGCAACGATGCAAGCTGAGAAGCTGCAGATAAGGAGAACATGCTGAACCACGCTTTATAGATGGCTGTTGTGAAGGTATCATAATTAAATACTGCCACCGTTCCAAAATCCGCTAGAGTTTCCATAAGAACCAGCATCACTCCACTTGCTATCCATGGGCGCGCCATCGGTAACGCTACCTTAAGAAACCCTTGCGTACGATTAAATCCCAGCGACTGCGCAGCTTCTAACGAACGCTTTCCCTGGGTAAGGAATGCATTGCGCGCCAGCAAATATACGTAGGGATAAAAAGCAAGGGTCATTACTATAATGACACCCAGCCTACCTCGTACGTTTGGGAACCAGAACTGCTCTGGTCCCACCCAAGATCGTAATAATGTTTGTACAGGGCCAGTAAAATCGAACAAACCAAGAGTAACAAATGCCATGACATATGCGGGGATGGCAAGCGGTAGTAATAGCCCCCAAGAAAAAAACTTTCGCCCAGGAAATTCACATACTGCAGTGAACCAGGCTAAGCTCACTCCTAGCAGCGCTGAACTAACAGCTACTCCAAGCGTGAGCCAAAACGTATTTATCAACAAACTAGGTAAAATGGTTTCTACCAGATGCTGCCAGACATCTCCTGCAGGAGCAAGAAATGACAAGAGGATAGTGCCTACGGGAATAAGCACCAGTACAGCAACAAGAACGGGTATGAAACGCCAGCTAAATATAGCTCGGAAACCATAAGGCGGACAATGAAAAAAACTAGTTCTCGTACTTCTATCTTCCGACTTCACATTGAGCATTCCACACAATATCTATCATGCCTTATCGATAACCTGCTCGATCCATCAGCTTTACGGCTTCAGTTTGTAACTCACCGGCTGCGACAACATTCATCTGGTTCTGCTTAAAACTCCCCCATCCCATCACTATTGAATCAGGCTTTATTTTTGGATTGGCTGGGTACTCCATATTTACGTCTGCAAATAAATTCTGTGCCTTCTTTGATGACAAAAATTCTAATAACATGATCGCAGCATGTTTATTTCTTGCGTTCTTGGTAATACCTGCACCAGAAATATTTACATGAACACCACTTCCAGCTTGATTAGGCCAGAAAATTGCCAGTGGTATATTAGGTTTCTTCTTGATCAGGCGACCATAGTAATAACTATTGACAATGGTCACGTCACACTTGCCTGCAGCGACAAATTCCATTGCTTTAGTATCATTAGACAAGGGTTCAGTGGCAAGGTTAGCAACCCAACCCCTCACGACTTGCTCGGACCATGTTTCACCGTGTTCAGCGATCATCATCGCTACCAGTGACTGGTTATATACTTTCTTAGAAGTGCGTAAACATAGGCGTCCTCTCCACTTTGGATTAGCCAAGTCCTCATAAGTGGACAGATCGGCGGGTTTTACTTTTTGAGTATTGTAGACGATAGTTCGAGCACGTACAGACAAGCCAAACCATTGTTTCTGTGGATCACGTAAGTGAGCGGGTATATTGGCTTCCAGGGTCTCTGACTCTATAGGCTGCAACAATCCTTCTTGTACAGCTTCCCACAGATTGCCCGCGTCCGTAGTAATCAACATGTCAGCAGGCGTATTCTTACCTTCTGCCTTAAGACGCTCGAGCAATACCCCTGCTTTATCAGTAACAAATTTGACTGGGACACCAGTATTTTTTGTAAATGCGTCAAACATCGGCTTGATGAGTTTTTCAATTCGTGCTGAATAAACAACTACTTGCTCCGCATAAGCCAGATTCGAGCTGAACAAAGCAGCACAGAAGAATATTACAGCCGGATAGCGGCTAAACCATATTTTTAGCATCTTTAACTATGGCCTTTGAATATAAAGAAAAGTGGATAAAACAGCGCTATTATAAATGATAATTATTATCAGTAAAGTATAGAATGCAAATAACTAGCGCCCTTCGAATTATTTAGATATGAACAAGTGCGTTGAATTATGTGAATATCTAAATAAGTGTAGTCATGAATCTACGTAAAGTAATATTTGGGTAGTAATTCTGTGGTCTAGGTTTAAAAGAAATAGGTAAAACTCAATTAAATATTTATTTGTTTATGCTTATTTTTACTTTTCCATTACAAAACTCTCCTTTATTTTGCATGTAAGATAAGTACATAATTAAGAATCCAATGTTTACAATACGTAGAACTATTGCAATAACCAATGTAATTGGGTTACTCATATTGCCGGCAATTGTGACGGCCGATCCAACTATTCTAGAAGTAATTCAGCTGAAGCACCGTACTACTGATGAGATTATTCCGCTGATCCACCCTTTCTTGGACAAACAGGGTGCGCTAAGCGGCATGCGGGGTCGACTCATCATCCGTACCACCCCAGATAATTTACAAGAAATCAAACAACTTCTGAACGAAATCGACTCTGCACGACGCCGTCTAATATTAACTGTAATGCAAGATGTAGACCGCGTAACTGCACGAAATTTACTTAAACTTTCTGGAAAGGCAAGTAAAGGAAAAATAAGAATAGAAGTCCCTGGCAGAACCGGCCACCGCGGTCTGATTATTGGCGATAAATATGGGGATGATGATCTTAAAGTCCAAGTGCTTAATCACCAGAAGTTGGAAAATGAAAGAAATACACAGCACATACAAGTTTTGGATGGCGGCTATGCTTCCATTCATATAGGCAAGTCGTTGCCAATACCTTTACGCAATATAATTCACACACCACAAGGGGCGCGGGTAATTGAGAGCGTACAATTTCATGATGTGACCACTGGCTTCACTGTGGTGCCACGTGTGAATGGAAGGCACGTAACCCTGGAGGTAAGCCCCCAACAAAATACTCCCAATCGCCAATTACCAGGCGGTATCAACACTCAGCACATAGTTACTTCCGTTTCAGGCAGGCTAGGAGAATGGATAGACCTAGGTGGTTCTGAGAGGAACAAATCTAGACAGGCTTCCACTCCAAATTCTCCACATAGCGACATGATTATCAATGAACAGCGTACGGTGCTAATAAAAGTTGAAGAAGCCCACTAGTTCTTTGACTAAAAATTATAGTAATGGCAAGTAACCTTTATAAAATCACTGCAGTTTCTTCCTCAAACTGGAGTTTCACATTACCGTCAGCATCTGAATCCACAGTTACCTTTCCTCCGTTGACAAGACGCCCGAATAACAATTCATCTGCCAAAGCACTACGAATGGTGTCCTGAATGAGACGTGCCATAGGGCGCGCACCCATGAGAAGGTCAAATCCGTCTTTAGCAAGATATTCTCTCAATGCATCAGTAAATATCACCTCTACCTTTTTCTCATGCAACTGCGCCTCCAATTGCATCAGGAACTTGTCTGCCACTCGCATAATCACGTCTTTGTCCAGAGCTGCAAATGAAATAATTGCATCTAGTCGATTGCGAAATTCTGGTGTGAATATGCGTCTAATATCAGCCATCTCATCGCCTGCCTGGATCGATTTGGTGAAACCAATAGAGGTCTTGGCAAGTGATTCAGCCCCAGCATTGGTAGTCATAATGATAACTACGTTCCGGAAATCCGCCTTACGCCCATTGTTATCTGTCAAAGTGCCATGATCCATCACTTGCAACAAGATGTTGAAAATATCAGCATGAGCCTTTTCTATCTCGTCCAACAACAACACAGAGTAGGGCTGCTTGATAATTGCCTCGGTGAGTAAACCGCCTTGGTCAAAACCAACATAGCCAGGTGGTGCACCAATCAGGCGGGACACTGCGTGATGCTCCATGTATTCAGACATGTCAAAGCGATGCAACTGGATACCCATAGCATAGGCCAACTGACGTGCAACTTCAGTTTTACCTACACCCGTAGGCCCGGAAAAAAGGAACGATCCGACCGGCTTTTGTGGGTCACCTAAGCCACTTCTAGCCATCTTGATTGCTGCTGCTAGAGCATTAATAGCTTTATCCTGCCCAAAAACCATAGTCTTTAAATCTCGATCAAGTGTTTTCAGTGCATTGCGATCGTTATTGGAAACATTCTGCGGTGGAATTCGTGCAGCTTTTGCAATAACGTTCTCTATTTCGAGCTTGCTGATAATCTTGCGTTGCTTTGATTTCGGCAGAATCCGCTGAGCTGCGCCTGCTTCGTCAATTATGTCTATTGCCTTATCCGGCAAGTGCCGATCATTGATAAAACGCGCCGATAATTCTGCTGCTGTTGTAAATGCAATGGCTGTGTATTTAACACCATGATGTTTTTCGTAGCGGGATTTCAGACCACGCAGAATGGTAACAGTCTCTTCCACGCTAGCTTCTGGCACATCAATTTTCTGGAAGCGCCGTGAAAGAGCGTGATCCTTCTCGAAAATTCCTCGATACTCACTGTAAGTAGTGGCGCCGATGCACCTTAACTGACCGGTGTTGAGCATCGGCTTGAGTAAGTTAGAGGCATCAAGCGTACCCCCTGATGCAGCGCCTGCACCTATCAGAGTGTGAATTTCATCAATAAATAAGATAGCATTGGGATCCTCGAGCAATTGTTTTAGTATTGCCTTCAGGCGCTGCTCGAAATCGCCCCGGTACTTGGTACCAGCCAGTAGTGCGCCCATGTCTAGAGAGTAAATCTGGTGATGAGCAAGAACTTCCGGTACGTCACTTTTGGTAATTTTCCATGCCAGACCCTCAGCGATAGCCGTCTTACCTACCCCCGCTTCGCCCACTAAAAGAGGATTATTCTTGCGACGACGGCATAATGTTTGTATTACACGCTCTAATTCCTTTTCACGCCCAATTAGAGGATCAATCTTGCCTGCTAGCGCCTGAGTATTAAGATTTATAGTATAGCTTTCAAGTGCGCCACCTACACCTAAATCTTGATCGACATCACCCCTCACTTTCAGTCTTGGCGCCATTACCTTGAGGAACTTTACTAATTCCATGGGAAATATAATTGACTACGTCAAGTCGAGTCACACCTCTCTGGTGCAGAAAATAAACCGCGTGGGAATCTTTTTCACCAAATATTGCCACCAGTACGTTTGCACCGGTGACTTCTTTTTTGCCTGAGGATTGGACATGCAAGATTGCACGCTGGATCACGCGCTGGAATCCAAGCGTAGGCTGAGTGTCAACTTCTCCACTACCGCCCACAATAGGCGTATTCTCTGTAACATGCCCAACAAGAAATTTTCGCAAATCGCCAATGTCGACAGAACAGGCGCGCAGTACCTCAGCAGCAGTATGATTGTCGAGCATCGCCAACAACAGGTGCTCTACCGTAATAAACTCATGGCGTTTCTGTCTTGATTCGACAAATACCATGTGCAAACTCACCTCAAGCTCTTGAGCAATCATTTCAAGTCTCCTCCATCACGCACTTTAGCGGATGCTGATGCTTCCTAGCAAACGTAACCACCTGCTTAACCTTGGTGACAGCCACATCGCTTGGATAGACACCGCATACACCAACCCCATCCATATGGACTTGTAACATAATTTGTGCCGCCTGTTCTTGACTCTTAGAAAAAAAAGTCTGTAATACCATTACCACAAATTCCATTGGCGTGAAGTCATCATTCAACAAAATTACTTTAAACATAGGTGGTGGCTTGATTTTACTCTTCTTAACCTCCAGTACAACATCTTCATGATCTCTTATTGCCATGACTGTCACCTACCTGCTCATCTGTAGAGGGCGTGCCACTCAAACAAACTCTTACCGATATACTTGTCGATTACGGCAAAAATTTCAAGTGTCTTGAGGAAAATATTAATTTGCTATTTTAAAAATATAGAATGACTACTTGACTTTAGCAACAGATTTGAGTAAAACGGTTAGTGGAGTTTGGCTTCAAGTATTCTGCAGTACCGGTTACATCCGTTTGCGGTCTTGAAACTCAAACAGTGTTCGGGTTTTGGGCCCGGTTTTTTATAGGATAGGAAAAATGGCAGCAGGTACAGTAAAATGGTTCAACGACTCTAAAGGTTTTGGTTTTATTACTCCCGATGATGGTAGCGAAGATTTATTTGCACACTTCTCCGCAATTAATATGTCAGGATTCAAAACGCTCAAAGAAGGTCAGAAAGTTAGCTTTGAAGTTACCCAAGGACCAAAGGGTAAACAAGCATCAAATATTCAAACACCCTAACGATTCACAACTGGTGTAATTGCACCATGATTAGTTTGTAATCGCAGGTTTAAAAACCCCTTGACATGAAATAGTCAAGGGGTTTTTTCTTTTATGAAATTGCACTTGTTCAACCCATGCGCTTGACTAGAGCTTGGCCAAATGCTGAACATGATACCTTCTGCGCACCAGACATCTGTCGCGCCAGGTCATAGGTCACGATCTTATCTTGTATCGTCTTTTCCATTGCATGAATTATCAGATCAGCGGCCTCAATCCAACCTATGTGCCTTAGCATCATTTCTGCTGACAAAATAATTGAACTGGGATTAACCTGATCCTTGCCAGCATATTTTGGTGCAGTGCCATGAGTTGCTTCGAACATTGCAATTGAATCATTGAGGTTGGCACCTGGTGCCATACCAATACCCCCCACCTGAGCCGCAAGAGCATCAGAAATATAGTCCCCGTTCAGATTCAGAGTGGCAATCACATCATATTCCTCTGGGCGTAGCAAAATCTGTTGTAGGAAGGCGTCAGCAATCATGTCTTTGATAATGATTCCGCCTTTATTCTCTGACAGAACCATCCACGGCCCCCCATCAAGTAGCTCGGCACCAAATTCTCTAGCTGCCAACGAATATCCCCAGTTCTTGAAAGCCCCCTCTGTAAATTTCATAATATTGCCTTTGTGTACCAAAGTTACTGACCGTTTCTTACTATTTATTGCGTACTGAATAGCCCTGCGCACCAGCCTTTCAGTACCTTCGCTTGAGACCGGCTTGATGCCAATACCGGATGTTTGCGGAAAGCGTATCTTTGTGACCCCCATATTCTTTATTAAAAAATCGATAACCTTATTAGCTTCTTTCGATCCAGATTCCCATTCGATACCAGCATAAATATCTTCTGAATTTTCACGAAAGATTATCATGTCAGTCTTTTCTGGAGTTTTTAGTGGACTAGGCACACCCTGGAAATAACGTATTGGACGTAAGCACAGAAATAAATCCAATTCCTGGCGTAATGCAACGTTGATTGAACGAATGCCGCCGCCTACGGGCGTCGTTAACGGGCCCTTAATAGAAATTACATATTCCCTTGCAGCTTGCAGTGTCTCGTCTGGCAACCACACATTTTCACCGTATAAATGCGTAGATTTTTTACCAGCATAAATCTCCATCCAAAAGATCCTGCGTTTACCACCATAAGCTACCTTAACAGCTGAATTAACAACCTTCTGCATCACGGGTGTAATATCCACACCAATGCCGTCACCCTCAATGTATGGAATAATTGGACAGTCTGGCACACTCAAAGAAAAATCTTCATTAACACAGACTTTCTCGCCTTCAACTGGCGTCTTTATGTGCTGGTACATGTACATATGGTCTCCAAAAAGTATTTTTAATATCTTAAATTGTAGATACAAATAAACTGTGTCATTCTACCTGTGTTTTGGTGAAAAGCACGGAAGTGCTTAATAACGATTGGGGCCCTATTGCCCAAGAACAATTTTTAAATCATATTTTGGCTAATGTGTTATCACTTAAAACATGAAGCAAATAATTTAGTTCCTTACTTGTCTTCCATCAAAGATACAATAGTTAAGAGAATCTCTCTGTGCCATGTGCATATCTATCTTCCTTATCTACCCGCATTCTCATTCCTTTCTCTTGACCAAGAAGTTAGAATAAAGACCTATCTTTTTCTATAATAAAGACAGCTATAACCAGCATGGTTTACGTATTACATTCGTTTTCTGCAGCAGTCCTAATAACACTGAACTTTTATTTAATAGGAATTCTCTGAAATACCATGACCTGGAAACCCAACGTAACCGTCGCTGCGGTCATCGAACAAAAAGGAAAATATTTGTTGGTTGAGGAGCAAACTACGCACGGTATACTATTCAACCAACCGGCTGGGCACTTAGAACCTAACGAATCTATAGTCAATGGCGCAATCCGGGAAACACTAGAAGAAACGGGTTACACTTTTACCCCACAATGGCTACTGGGTATTTATAGATGGCACTCACTCCTCAATGATACAACTTATTTGCGTTTTGCCTTCTCCGGTACAGTCGTCTGCCATGATCATGATCGAAAATTAGATGAAGGTATAGTACGTGCAACTTGGTTCAATACAAATGAAATATATGAGTTAATCCGCCTGCACCGCAGCCCTCTTGTTATTAAATGTATTGAAGATCATTTAGCTGGCAAACATTATCCTCTGGAAATTCTTACTCACTACGAATGAAACAATGAGAAAACAGCGCGTTGTAATAGGAATGTCAGGAGGGGTTGATTCGTCGGTTGCAGCATTATTACTCAAACAGCAAGGTTATGATGTAGTAGGTCTATTCATGAAAAACTGGGAAGATGATGATACGGACGAGTATTGTTCGTCCAGACAGGATCTCATTGATGCTGCATCAGTTTCCGATATCATCGGACTTCACCTGGAAGCAGTGAATTTTGCTGCCGAATACAAAGAAAAAGTATTCAATAGATTTCTTACAGAATACCAGGCTGGACGAACACCTAACCCAGACGTGTTATGTAACGCCGAAATTAAATTTAGGAGCGTTCCTTGATCATGCCATAAAACTTGGTGCCGACTATATTGCTACTGGACACTATGCCCAAATACGGAAATTAAACGGTATGTTCCAACTACTAAAGGGCGAGGATGGGACGAAGGATCAGAGTTATTTTCTCTATCGTCTTAATCAGGAACAGTTAACTAGCACTCTATTCCCTATCGGACACCTCTATAAACGCGAAGTGCGTAAGATTGCTCGGGATTATAAATTACCTAATCACTCCAAGAAAGACAGTACTGGTATCTGCTTTATTGGTGAACGCCCATTTAGGAATTTTCTTAGTCGCTATTTGCCACATAAACCGGGAGAAATACAGACTCAAGAGGGAAACATAGTGGGAGAACATATTGGCCTTATGTATTACACTATCGGACAACGACAAGGTTTAGGGATAGGGGGGACCAAGGAAGGTCTTGGTAAGCCATGGTTCGTCTTGGAAAAAAACATGGAAAATAATACCCTGCTTGTAGTGCAAGGTCACGATCATCCTAAATTATTCCAACCCACGCTTACCGCATCCGATCTTACATGGATTAGTGACAAGGCTCCATGTTGTGGTTGGGTTTATTCTGCCAAAACCCGTTATCGCCAGCCCGATGCTCCCTGCTCTATAAAAAAAATTAGTAAGGGTAAATGCAAAATCGAGTTTGCTCAGCCTCAATGGGCTGTTACGCCAGGACAATCAGTGGTGGTCTATGAAAGCAAGGTATGCTTGGGTGGAGGAGTAATTTCTGGGAAAGCAAACAGCCATTAATCAAACAACACTAAAAATGTATTGCATTTATTAACTTTGTACTTTTGGCACCGTTTCCATAAACGAAGCTCGCCCTTCCAGGGTATCAGCTAAATTAGCTAGATTGGGAAATGTATTGCGCCACTCTATTTCTGGAAAACGAAAAACTAGAAAACTAAGTGCGCAACACAATGCGATATCGGCAAGCGTATAGGCATTACCCTCACACCATTTCTTGTCACTCAGTTCTCGAGCTGCAGCTTCAAGTCCCAGCGTAACTTTCTTCTGCTGGCGTGCAATCCATTCCAAGCTTTGCAGCGTGTCTGGGCGCTTGCGTTCCAGAAAAATAGTCGCCGCTGCGTCGCAAATACCATCTGCCAATGCTTCCCAGCGCTTCACCATGACCCGGTCCCTGTTGGATTCGGGAATCAAGCACAATGTTGAACTAGTACAATCTAGATATTCAACGATCACTCTTGAATCAAATAAAGCAGCACCATCATCCAAAATCAGCACTGGCACCTTGCCCAAGGGATTGTAATCAGGCACATGACTCCCTACATTCCATGGAATATCAACATCAAAATCATAGCCAATATTGTTTTCAGCTAGAACAATTCGTACTTTACGCACGTATGGACTAGTAAGTGATCCAACAAGCTTCATCGTATCCTAAATGGCTGTCTAAATATGAGATTAGTAGTATACCAATTTTCCATATTACACGGCACACGGCACAGGAATAGGCCCACTTATGTTAATATAATCAAGGATCAGAAAAACTTACAATATGAGCCTCTCCCCCCTCACTGCCCTCTCTCCCCTTGATGGACGCTATCACAGCAAGGTTGCGGCTCTACAACCATATTTCAGTGAGCTTGCGCTGATCCGCCATCGCGTTCAGGTAGAAATTGAGTGGTTCAAAGCGTTGAGCTATGAACCCGCAATTACTGAAATCTTGCCATTTTCTGCAGACATCATTTCACAATTTGACAATCTAGTAACAAATTTTTCTGAATCTGACGGTAAATCAGTCAAAGCCATTGAAGATCGTATCAACCACGATGTTAAGGCCATTGAGTACTGGCTTAAAGAACGCTTAATAAAGATTACAGAAGTTTCTAAAGTCACTGAGTTCATTCATTTTTCCTGCACTTCAGAGGATATAACTAATCTTTCATATGGTTTAATGCTAAAGCACAGCCGAGATCATGTGATGCTGCCCACACTAAAGAAAATCATCGTGAATCTCATCGGAATGGCACACCAACTAGCTGACGTGCCTATGCTAGCCCGTACCCATGGCCAGCCCGCCACCCCTTCCACTTTGGGTAAAGAACTCGCAAACTTTGTACACCGCTTGCAAGGTGGCTATGATCAGCTTGCTTCCATCTCTATATCAGGCAAAATTAACGGAGCGGTGGGTAATTACAATGCCCAGCTTGCTGCATACCCAAATTTCAACTGGGAAAAATTTGCGAAATCTTTCGTCGAAAAACTTGGCCTAGAATTTAACCCCTATACTACTCAGATCGAACCACATGATGCCATCGCCACATTGTGCGACGCTTACGCCCATATTAATATCATACTACTTGACCTTGATCGCGACGTATGGGGGTACATTTCCTTAGGTTATTTCAAACAAAAAATCAAAGAATCTGAAATCGGTTCGTCAACTATGCCACATAAGGTAAATCCGATTGATTTTGAAAATTCTGAAGGCAATCTTGGGGTTGCCAACGCGCTGCTACGACACTTGAGTGAGAAGCTGCCTGTGTCTCGCTGGCAGCGCGATCTAACGGACTCCACCTTATTACGTAATATGGGTGTAGCAATAGGGCACACGCTGCTGTCGTATGATTCATGTGACAAAGGTTTAAACAAACTGGAAGTCAATCTAGAACGAATA
>PVMK01128729.1_pt1 | contig 23384 bp, 23 predicted proteins | sample 1853481 | NCBI WGS metagenome assembly PVMK01 (sample SAMN08533507, study PRJNA380276) | Marine sediment metagenome, whole genome shotgun sequencing project. | reverse complement strand
GAATAGAAACAGGTGAAATTAGAACAAATTTTAGAACGTATCAAGTAGCTCGAAACTTTATTTCAGAATATCAAAAAATAAACTCGTACTATAATTTTTCATTATCATAAAATATTTTAGAAATCAAAACAAGTTCAAGTTTTAGAATATTTAAAAAAATTCAAAGGTAATGAATTCGCATGTGAGCATTGAGTTCAACTTCATATCGTGTTACAAATCCACAATGTGTACATGAAAACATGTCTTGTTGAGTTACAGTATCACGCTCAATTATTGTACCAGAAATAGATTTGATGTGAATTGAATCATTATTTGATATTACTGCAAAATTATTTCCTTCTCCAATAGAATCTAAAAATTCTTTGATTGCAGTGATAACTATTGCAATATCAATTATCTCATCATCTAATGTGGATAAAGTAAATTGGTGCTGTTTTAGGTAGGAATAGCTGCCACCTCATCAGACACATAAACAACTAATTCATTTTTTATGGATAAAACATCCGTGCAGTCAACAGTAAGCATAAGATTTCAACGTCAAATCAATATTCTAGTTTAACAATTGTTTGAAAATGGTTATTATGCTTCAAAATTATGAATTTTGATAGATGGGGAATTCAGAAACATTTGGAGTTGAAGTTAATCATGGAGAAGAAGTCATCGCATGGATTAATGAGCAGGCAAAATCCCAAAAAATTAAACTTGAAGCAAGATTATATGATCATAAAATTTCTACAGTAAATTTTGGGGATTTTGAAATGTTTTCATGGATTGGAGACATACAAATCGCAAGGAGATTAATCATTAAAGCAAGTAAAAGGTTCAAGGTTAAAGTGATTGAAGGTGGTTACAAACCAAAAGACAAAATCTATAAAATGAAAAAGATGGATTATGCAAAAGTCAAAAAAGGTGATAAAACAATAGGACAGTTGGAACTTGTAGCATCAAGATTTGGTAATAGCCATTGGGAAATTCAAAATGAAGAACGTCATTAAACAAAAGGTGGATGATAAAACATGATCAAAGTAGGAATTATTGGACTTGGGATGCTTGGAAATGCAGTGGCATTACATTTACTAGATTTAGATTTTAAAGTAACAGTATACAACAGAACAAAAGAAAAAACTGAAGAAGTGAAGAAAAAAGGGGCCAAAATTGCAACATCACCAAAAGAAGTAACAGAAAATTCAGATTTAGTAATCATAGTAGTAAAAGATGCAAAGGCAGTAAAAGAAATTTCTTTTGAAAAAAATGGAATCGTAGATGGAAAACATGAAAAATTAATTGTTGCAGACATGAGTACGATTGGTCCATCAGAATCAGAATATTTGGGAAGAGTTTCAAAAACACAATGTGAATAAACTAGACATACCAGTAATGGGAGGACCAAATGTTGCCATGACTGGCGAATTAGTCATGATGGTGTCAGGAGATAAAGAAAGTTTTGAGTATTGTAAAAATGTCTTTGATAGTATTGCAAACAAAGTATTCTTTCTAGGTGAAAAAGGAATTGCTCACACAATAAAACTTGCCATGAATCTACAAATAACCATGCTTGCACTTGCATTATCTGAAGGTATCACACTTGTAAAAAAAGCCAATGTGGATCCAAGGATTTTTCTCGAAATTTTAAATTCCACATATTTCAAGACTGGAATGAGTGAAAAAAAAGCATACAAAATGATAGATGGTAAATATGATGCAACATTCACACTGGCTAATTTAAAAAAAGACATCACCACCATAACAAATACTGCAAAATCTTTAGGGATTGAACTACCAATGATTAAAAAAGCTGAAGAAGTGTATGAAAACGCCATCAAAGAGGGATTTGGAGAAATAGATTACACAGGAATCATAGAATACATCAAAAAAATTAATGAATCTGATTAAAATTTACGAATGACACAAAACAAAAATTCTATAAGTTATGATAATAAGAGAAGATTATGAGATTAAGTGATAAAGTCGCCATTGTTACAGGTGCATCAGGCGACATAGGTAGAGGAATTGTAAAGAGATTCGTTGATGAAGGGGCAAAAGTCATTCTAGTTGCAAGGGATCTTGAAAAATTAGAAGCAGCTAGAAAAGAAATAGGTAATGAAGAGGCAACTGTATCAATTTCATGTGATTTAACTGATGAATCACAAGTATTACAGGCGGTAAACCAAATTATGGATACATATGGTAAAATAGATATTCTAATCAATAATGCAGGGGCAATTAATGATCCAGTACATTTTCATGAAATGAAAGATTCAGAAATTAAAAAATTAATTGACATTAACTTGTTTGGAGTATTTTACATGACAAAAGCAGTTCTTTCAAAAATGTCAGATGTAAAAAGTGGAGCAATTGTAAATATTGGTTCAATTTCAAGTGAAAGGGCAATACCCAGAGTTCATTTGGCAGTGTATTCTTCTACAAAGGCTGCAATTTCGATGTTCACAAAATCAATTGCCGTAGAATATGCAAGACAAAACATCAGATGTAATTGTGTAAATCCAGGAATTATTAATTCGGGAATGATAAAACCGTACCTTGATGATCCTCAAGCAAGAAAAGTTCTAGAAGAAAGATTACCACTTGCACGAATAGGTGAACCAATAGATGTTGCAAACGCTGCACTGTATTTAGCATCAGATGAAGCAAATTGGGTCACAGGGAACTATTCTAAATGTAGACGGTGGAAAAACATCTTCAGAAGGATGATTCTTTTCTAAAATAATATTTTTATAAAAAATTACATATGTTTTAGTTTTTTTCTCAAGATGAGGAGATTGTATGACTTTTTTTCTTCAAGTATGTACGATAACTTAATCCAGTAACCAACATAATGATTCCAGTAACTACAGACCACATAACAAAAGAAGTGATTTGGGATTCATCCACAATAAATTAGAAATTCATAAACATCTAAAGTTTCGGTCCACGAATACATTGGAACTAATTTACAACAAATAACCTGAAACATCTAAATAGATTTGATACAAACTGATTTTATGCCTGAAATCATATGTCCTGACTGCGGAAAACGTCTATTTCACGAAAATGAAACCACATTAAAGATAGAAGAGACAATTCATTCAAAATTCTGTAGAAAAACTGTGGGTGAAACTCACAGTTACATGCATAGAGATCTTGCACATATGGAAACTTTTGATTCAGAAAGAGAAAATGACACAGCAGGTAGTGCTATTTTAAAAAAATAATCTTTCACATACCTCAAAATTATATCCTAGAGAATATTGATTCAAGTTAATTGTCAGAAGAATATCATTATGATTTAGTAGTTGTAGGTGGAGGTCCAGCTGGCTCATCTGCAGCATTTACTGCTGCAAAAAATGGAATTAAAGTAGCATTACTTGAAAAAGAAAATTCCATTGCTGAAACAGTAAGAACTAGTGGGGTAACATGGATTCAAAGTATCAAAGAATTTGGGATTCCAGATGATTGTTTCAATCCAATCAAAAATTTTTCATTTTGTTCACCAAATAATGAGATCACCATAAGTGATACAATTCCAAAAGCTGCAGTTTTAGATGTTAGGAAAACATACAGATGGCTTGCACATGAAGCAGAAAAAGCAGGTGCAGATATTTTTGTTAAAATTAACATTAATGATGTAATAAAAAATGATGACGGTGACATTGTAGGAGTAAGCGGTGTTGGACCAAATGGAAAAATGGTATTTCATTCCAAAGTAGTGATTGATGCAAGTGGGTTTTCTTCAACAGTTTGTAAAGCTATGGGGTTTGTTACACAATGGGAAAGATTTGGTGCAGGTGCAGAATACGAAGTTGAAGTAGAAAACATAGATTCTGAAACATGGTGGTTAATGGTAGGACAGCAATATTCACCTGCAGGATATGCATGGATTTTTCCTTTAGGAAATAAAATGGCACGGATTGGAGTAGGTGTAGGAAAACCAGAATCAAATGTAGACCCAACACAAAGACTCAAAGAAATTATGGATGCAAAATTAGGTCCAATAAAAAAACTAGGCAAGATAACACCAATTGAATTCCATTATGGATTAATTCCAAATGATGGGCTATCAAGAAAAACAGTTTTTAATAATTTGATATTAGTTGGGGATTCGGCAGGGCAAGCAAATCCACTTGTATTAGAAGGAATCAGATATGCAATTAGATTTGGTAGAGTAGCAGGAAAGGTAGTATCAGATGCTGTAAAATCTGGTAAAACAGATGAAAGTGTGCTTTATCCATACGAGGCGAATTGGAAAAAAGCAATAGAATCAAAAATAAAATCTGCAGGTAAAGTTCAAAATAGATGGATTGGTTTATCAGATGAGGAATGGGATAGCGAATTAGATATAATCAAAGAATTAAAGGCTGAAGAATTTCTTGATTTCATAAAAGCTGATTTTGGACTATCTAATATGATCAAATTGGCAGCACATCATCCAAAACTTGCGGTAAGACAGTTATTCAATTTAGTAAAAGGAAATAGATGATTATTTTACATTAAAGAAATCAGTAACTATCACATCATGATACTGTAACTGAACTACATAAACTCCAGATTCAAATGGTTGTGATAAAACTTTGGTAAAAATTCCTGAAGAATTGTCTTTTAGAGCAATTTCATCTACTAAGTTACCCCTTTGATCATAAACATCAACAAAAAGATCCTCTCTAAACGCAATGGTTTTTTGAACAGCACCAGATATTATCAATTTATCATCATCATAAATAGCCTCAACAACGGCTACACGTGATCTGATAGGAAGGTATCTTTCAATAAGTATTTTGAATTCATTTAGATCATCATCAACATTTTCAGCATTGTTGTCAGTAAAACCAGATTTGATTTGAGTAATCACAGATGTGAATCGTGGGTTTTCAGTAAAAGTGTCATCTCCAAATGTTTTTGCAAATGACATTAATTCTTCAAATTCTCTTGCTAAATCAACCATATTCAGATTGGATTCACTATATTCATAATCAAATTTCTCATTAACGTGAACAATTTGGGTGGCCTTTGAATCCTGATATTGCAGCATTGCAACATACAAACCAGGTTCTGTTGGTGCAATCCATTGAGTGTAAAAGGTACCCTGTTTTGTGTCAGTAAATTTCATCATACTATGAGTACTTCCATCCATTTTGTAAATAGTCACATACAGATTTTCTCGTCTATCAAAATTTGATTTTTCAGTATGACCTTTGATTACCCAAATATCTTTTTCTACATCAAATGAAATATCATATATGATTCGAGAATTATGTAATTCCAAATGCTTGCTAATATAATCACCGATTTCTAAAATTTTAGATTCAGCATCTACAAAGTTTGCAATCTCAATTAAATCATAGGCATCATCCATTAATTGATTATATCCACTAGCATATGCAGAAAATTCATTGTTATAGAAAGTGGATACCATATTTGAAAATGCATCTAATTTTTTACGAAATTCTATACGTTTGATTTCATCAGAAGTATACCCAACATCAGAGCCATGTGGATCATTTGTATACGCTTCAGAAACAAGTGTCCATTCATCAAACAAGTCACGGACTAGTTTGTCTGCTTGATCAAGATCATTTTTAATTACAAGATCTCTCACATTATCAATTTTTTCACTGAATGTTTCAGTAAACTCAATATAATTTGGTAAGAATCGATTTTTAGTAAGACTTAGATCAACAAGATTCTCAAGAGATTTGGCTCTTTGTAAAACATCACTTGCGCGAATTTTAAATGCGTCTTTATTATAAGAATCTAAATCTGCTTTTATTTGAGGGGATTTTTCACTAACCCATGTTAACAAAACCTCAATTCTATCAATTCGCATAACAGATGGGTTTCCAGATTCCATTTGTTTAGCAGTGTCTAAAATTTTTAAAGCATTATTAATTAAAAATAGGTTTTCATAATCTGCTTGGAGTTCAGCCTTTTCTTTCATTGTTTTATATTGAAATTCTAAAACTACCAAGGGGTTTCGTTTCTCCCTTAGTTCAGTAATAGATTGATCAAACTCTGAAACAATTTCTAAGATTTCACTTGTAGATTTAGCGCTTTCAACTCTATCTAAAAGCAATTTCCAATTAGACGTAAGACCTGAATCAGTACCAGTAGATTGTGAAATCTCAACACTCTTGCTAATTCTTGATGAGATATCTATAATCTGAGTCATTTGATAAATGTCAGATTCAGATTCCAAAATATCTTCAACTGAAGTTGCTAATGCTAAATTTGTTTCCAAGTCATCCCAATCAGGCATGATTAGATTTGCAAGATCATTATTTTCTTGAGAATCAGAAGAAATGAATCTCTTAACTCCATCTAGTTCTCGTAAAAGTATAGCTGCCTGGTGTAATTCAGAAACACGGGTATTTGAGGCGATTAATTCTTCAATGGAACCTTTACCCATTAAGGAGGGTTTCAGAGTATCCCAATCATTTTGAACAAGTCTGTAAAGATCACTTTGCTTTCTGGATACAATGTCAAGATATCGTGATTTTGAAAGTATGTCAATAAGTTCGGTAATTTCATCAGAGTAAATAGGGGCAGTGCCTCTAGCAAAGATAAACCCAACTTCATGTTTTACATCTCTGCTCATTATTGTGTCAGATTTTTTCATCAAGTTCAGTAACGTCTCTTCTAGTTCATCAAAAGTTGGCGTTCTTTGGTAGTGACCTTTTCAGGATTGACATTTGTAATATCAACAAAGGCATCAGATAACAAATCAATGGCTTTTGTTTTATCACCAATTTCATAATTAAATACTGCTGCAAAAATTACTCTATCAATGGACTTTGCAATATCAAAAGATATCTCATTATCATCCAATAGTTGTTGTACGGAATCCAATAAAGAAGATACTGCAGGTCTAATTAATGGATTTATTTCAACAATCAAATCATCTGCAAAGAATTCATCCCACAAGTCAACATAATCAGATTCCAACTCAAGTAAATTATCAGAGAGTTGGCTTGATAATGGGGAGGAAATTTCAAATGTTTCACTAATTAATGATGCATGAGTTGATACCAAGTTTTGTGCTAAAGAAGTCTTTTGATCATTGTTTAGTTCAGAATAAGAATCAGAAGAAACATGAAATGTAGTAGATTTTGAATAATCGCCATAGAATAATTTAATTTCATATTCCCCAGAAAGACCACATATTCTACCTTTTAGCGAAATTACATCGGTGATAAAAACACCATTTGACAACGGTGTGAGTTGTTGTATTTGACATAAATCACCATGGGGATTAATAATTTGCATTATTAGAAAAGAGTCATCTAAAATATTTGCAACTTGACCATAAATGAATATGGGTTCACCACCATCATAATTACCAAAATTTTCCAGAATTGTGATTCTATCAGGACTCTGGGCAGAAGCATATACAGGCATTAAAAGAAGAACAATCAGGCTCAAAACAACATAAATTTGTGGCATAGGGATCAAAACCTTTTCTCATAATACTTAAAACTTGAGTAGCTATGATACTAGGAATAAATTTAGTTTTACAAAATCAAGCCAGGGTAACTACCAAAGAGTAGCTGCCTGACTTGATTTTTGGCACAGTGTTGGTCTGGTTGTTCATTTCGGGCATACATGTTGAATGAAATTGCTCTAATGTACAAATTGTACACACTTGACAAATCATACTATTGGGTTTCATGCATTGGGAGCATTTGGTATTCTCAATTAATCTTCCACCACAAATTCTACATGATTCATCAGGCAATTTTCTTCAAACTAAATTAATGAAAATTGGATATAAGCAACACGTAGAAATTGTTCATATCAAAGCTCAGTAAGACGAAGATTATAATGGAAATAAAAAAATTAAATTTATGGATCTAGTAAGAAAAACTTTTGATAAATGGGCTCAAAATGGAAGAGCAGAGTTAATGGAAATAGAACATGGAAAAAATGTTTCAAAATTTTTAGAATCCATACCATTTGATAAACCATTTACATTTTTAGATGTGGGTTGTGGAAACGGTTGGGTTGTCAAAAAAATCTCCAAAAACAATAATTGTAAAAAAGCAATAGGGATTGATAAAAGTAAAAAAATGATTAAACAAGCTAGTAAAAAAACAAATAACATAAAAGAAGAATTCATCCATACGGATATAGAATCCTGGAAGTACAGGGGAAAGTTTGATTTTGTTTTTTCAATGGAGTCACTGTATTATGCAGATTCTATAGAAATAGCACTGCAAAAAATTTACAAATTGTTAAAACCAGGAGGACAATTATTTTGTGGAACAGATTTTTACACAGATAACAAAGCAACTGCGAGATGGGCAAGCATTATGAAAATACAGATGCATCTTCATTCAAAAAAGGAGTGGAGACAATTATTTTTAAATGCAGGATTTAAAGTAAAAACTAAACATATCAAAGATTTGAAGAATAGAAAAAAATGGAAAAGAGAATTTGGAACTTTATTCATTACAGGTACAAAACCTGAAAAGTAATACTCAAATGCAATCAAATAATATCAAAAGTATGTGAGCTGGAGCACGACACGCTGCTACGGCAGAGGAAACTCCTCCCTCCATACAGGAAATGTGATCCGGAGATGGATAATCAGAGATGATTGGCAACGGAGCAGAAAAAAATCCAATATGGCGCACTATGATGGCAAAACCTGAGGTTTCCATAAAAGGAATGAAAAAAGCCGCCCCACATGGAGCAAGGCCAAACAGAACTCAAAGTTCCTGTACTAAGTTCAGGTAGGCTGCAAAGCGAAATATCGTGAAAACAGAAGGAGGGTTACTCCCAGCACACATTATTTTTTTTTAATTTCTTAAAGTTTTAACTCATTGCACGAACTTGTTCTTTACAAATTTCTGCATTACATTTGCATGTTCCATCACAAAGACAAGAGCCTTGCATTTCACAATCACATTCAGAACCCATATCTAAAGAGGCGGCACAACCACATGCTGCATCTTCATCAACAGGAGTTGCTGCTTGTGGGGGTGGAGTTTGTGGAGTGGTTTCAACTTGTGGGGGCGGTGAACTTTGTTGTGTAGAGTCATCATAAACACTTCGAGTTTTTTGATAATCAGAATCATCTCGCAATTGAGCCTCACCTCGGTTAGTCTGATAACCACCAGCAGATGCACTAGTTTGGTAACCTACCAATCTATTAGGATCAATTCCTTGTTGACCTTGTGTTACATTTTTGAGTGAACGACTACTGAAAATGAAAAACCCAATACCGCCAAGAGCTGCCATTCCAGCCATACCGTAAAGGATCATATATGGAAATTCACCAGTAGAAGTTGTAGCATATCCTTCTGGCGGAGTTGGAGTTACACCTGCAATTTCAATACCATCAATACTATCTAATGCACCAAAACCAATAGTTGACAAAGTAGATGCATCAGCTGATTGAACACTTCTAACAACATAAGTCTGGTCAGATTTTATCTCTGCCTCAAATACTTTCTCAACTTGTCTTCCTTCTCTAATACTACTTTCACCCATAGTCCAACTAGAAACTACAAATCCAGAAATACTTTCATCCAAGCCAAAAGTTCCAGCATCTACATTGATGCCAGTTGGATCAAATAGAAAATGCCATCTATCCATAGGTTGTTGTAAAATAAAGTCAGCGTTAATGAGAGGTATGGAAAGAATGTCTTCAGCTTCAGTTCCAGCAAGGAAAGTATAAGCATCAGGTTCTTGGTCTTTCAAAATATTTATCGGGATGTTAATTTCAACACCATCAATCATAATTTCAGAATCAGTTGAAATTCCTCTCCAACCAAGATCAATCAAAGTTCGTTGAGAATCTTTTGTGATTACATAATTAGTTAATTCACCTTCTAAAACTACTTTATAATCAACAGATGCGGCGAGGTCTCTTGCCTTAAGATGAAATTCATAATACACATTCAAATCAGAAATTCTTACTTGGCTACCATCAGAAAGCATTTTTTTATTTAGTTCATCAATTAGATATAAGACTCCAGGATCTGATGAATCAGCAGTACCGCTTACAGTCCATTCATTTCCACGTAATGCGTCAAACAAATTACCACCATCAGCATATTCAATGAAGACGGTCTTTAGATAACTGATTTTAAATGGTGAAGTTTCAACATCAGGATTAATTCTAGCATCTAATTGAGCAGCCCATACAGGAGTACTAGCACTAATTACAATAAGACCTGCAAGTAAAACTGTCAAAACTAGTGTTTTAGACACGTGTAAAATCAGCAATATTGAATAATAAACTTATCCTAAAATTAGATCGGATATTTTTTGAAAAAGTAATATGGAGTATCATATGAAGACTTTACAGTTTTAGGTGAAAATGTTATGATTACAATATTAGCAGGAGGAACAGGTTCAGTCAAGCTAGTTCGAGGCATAGTTGCTCAAGAACCCAAAGTCAATGTTATTAGCAATGTTGGAGACAATTATTGGCTCTATGGACTCTACGTATGTCCAGATATTGATACGATTGTTTATGGTTTAGCAGATTTACTCGATCAAGAAAGAGGTTGGGGAATCAAAAAAGATACATTCAACTTTTTACGTCAAATGGAAGTTTTCGGTGAAGAAACATGGTTTGGGGTTGGAGACAGAGATGCTGCAACACACCTGATTAGAACAAACATGTTAAAAAATGGAAAAAATCTTAGTGACATTACAAAATGGATGTGTGAGAAATTTGCAGTAACTGCAAATATTATTCCAGTTACAGACAACAGTATTGAAACTAGAATTACCACAAACAAAGGAGAATTACATTTACAAGAATATTGGGTTAAACATAGAGGAAAAGATCCTATTGAAGGAATTCAATATATTGGTGCAGACAAAGCTCGTCCAAATCCTGAAGCCATTAATGCAATACATGATGCAGATATGGTCATTTTAGCTCCAGGAAACCCACTCACATCAATTGGGCCAATGTTACAAATTAAAGGAGTAAAGAAAGAACTATCAAAAATGAAGAAAAAAGTAGTTGCAGTTAGTCCATTAATTGGAGATAACGCAATTAGCGGTCCTGCTGCAAAATACATGCAAGCTGCAGGAATAGAATCAAATGCATATGGATTAGCAAAAATGTACTCAGATGTATGTTCTAATATTGTTGTAGATACAAAAGATAAAGCATTAGTAAAGAAGATTCAGAGTTTGGATATGAAAGTTTTTGAAACAAAGATTACCATGAAAAATAAAATTGCAGAAGATGCATTAGCAAATTTCATCTTAAAACAAATACACGTATAACTTGAAAATAGCTGCAATTATACCCGTAAAGACTTTCTCTAATGCAAAAACTCGTTTAGATTTATCTCAACATCAAAAAGAAGATTTGTGTAAAGTAATGTTAGAAGAAATTTTACACATAATATCAATATCACCCCAAATTGAAAAAACAATTATTGTAACAAAAGAAGAAAAAGCAATTGAGATAGGAAAAAAATTTAATGCAGTTATCATTATTGATGAAAAAGAAGAAAGCGTCAATAGTGCAGTTGCACTAGCTGACAAATACCTCTTAGAAAATAATTTTCATGCTTCAATTGTTTTTCCTCAAGATATTCCATATATCAAAACTCAAGACATTGATTTTATGTTAAACTATAAGATGTATCCAAATTTTGCAATCATTGTACCATCAAGGAGATTTGATGGTACAAATGCACTTGTAAGAATGCCAATAGATTTGATGAAGACACACTATGATGAAGATAGTTACAAAATTCACATGAACACTGCCAAAGAACATACACTAAATGTTGCCATGGTTTTTGTGAAAAGAATCATGTGGGATGTTGATAATGATGAAGATTTGGAGTTTCTTTTAGAACAAAACGAAAAACCACAGATTGAAGAAAAAATAAGAAAAATTCTAGAATCAAACCAATAAAGTATGAAAAAAGTATCAAAAGAAGAATAAAATCATCAACATGCTTATAAGGTATGGTTTAAAAAATTTAAAATATTATCATAAAAAGTTTTGGGAGATATTAAATGGTTAAAACAACAAATCCAAAAGACAGGTGTCCTAGATGTGGAAAAGGCACACTGGTTACTGATGCCAGTACAGGAGAAAATTTCTGTGGGAAATGTGGTTTTGTAATTACAGACAAAATATCAGAATCAGGACCAGAATGGAGATCATTTTCAAATGAAGGTGAAAATAAAAGTAGAGCAGGAGTTCCCACATCACTTGCCATGCATGACATGGGATTAGCAACTGTCATCAATCCTCAAAACAGGGATGCAACGGGTAAACCACTTACAGCAGCTATGAAAAGTACAATTGAGCGACTTAGAACTTGGGATAATAGAAGTCAAGTTCATGAACCAGTGGATAGGAATTTCAGACAGGCATTTAGTGAATTGGATAGATTAAAAGATAAACTTGCAATTGGCGAGGCAGTAATTGAAAAAGCAGCTTACATTTACAGAAAGGCACTGGAGAAAGGATTAGTCAGAGGCCGCTCAATTTCAGCTTTAATTGCATCTGCACTTTATGCTGCATGTAGAGATACTGAAACTCCAAGAACACTAAAAGATGTTGGACAAGCAAGTAATGTTAAACGAAAAGATATTGCAAGATGTTATCGTTTATTATTACGAGAACTAGATTTAAAAATGCCAGTGGTAGATCCGGTAAAATGTATTTCAAGAATTGCAAGTAAAGTAGGATTATCTGAGAAAACAAAAAGAAAAGCAACCAAAATTTTACAAGCTGCTGAAGAAATGAAAATATCAGCAGGTAAAGATCCTATGGGATTAGCAGCTGCTGCATTATATGTTGCATGTGTAACAAATGGTGAAAATAAAACACAAAGAGATGTGGCAGAAGCTGCAGGTGTAACTGAGGTTACAATTAGGAATAGATACAAAGGTTTGAAGATTTCATTAGATCTCTAAATCAGACACTTTTTTGGAATAAAATCTACTTACAAACAATATGGTAATTGATAATGCACCTGAAACTAAGAATAGTAATTCTAAGGATGTCATTAATGAATGGGAAAACGCATCCTCAATTGAAACAAGATTAAGTTGTGAAATAAAATTTGCATATGAAAATATAAAATAATTAGTAGCCCAATGAATCAAAAGTGCTGCAACAAAACCATATCGAATATACGCCCAACCTAAAATAATACCACTTGCCGCAGCCTGAGCAAATTTTCCTTCACTCCAAGAATCACCCAAAGCAATATGTGCAAAACCAAAAAGAATACCGACAAAAACAATTAGGAAGATTGCTTTTTTTGGATTTTGTAAATCTAGATTAGAGGGATTCCACAGGCATTTGATAAAGTATTTTGCAGAAGATTTGTTTGAATATAGCGCAAATAAAGGAAGTCCAATTAAGATTAAACGGAATCCAAACTCTTCCAATAAAGGAGCAAGAGTAACATAAAAAAATTGAGTTAGATTATTTTCAATAAATGGAGGAGTAGTTACAATGTCAAATCTTTCTTGTACAAAATTAATCAATATTGAAATAAAAATCAAAATAGAGAACCATTTTAACACACCAATCATGTAATTTGGTTTATCATCATATTTCCCAAAAGAGATTATCGAAGAAAGTGATTTCAAAAACCCGTATTTTGGACCTAATGTTGCAATCACAAAAAGTACAACATAGAAACTCCATAAGACAACAAATGCATCACCAATGTTAACATCAAATGGTGTTTGGTATAATTCAGTTCCATCAAATATTTCTAAATGTGTTAAAGGGTATTCAAAATTAATATCGCCGCCAATTTCACTTTCAAACACAATGTAGATCCCCATGGGGAATGAAACAAGAAATAAACCAAAAATTACAGATAGTAAAGCAGAGTAAGGGACTCCAAAAGCTTGAAGAATTTTATTTGAATTTTGCAATTTGTTCTAGTGTAATTCTATAGTATCTGCTGCAAACCCTAAATTTATCAAAGTTTCTTTGATAGTATCTCTATGATCACCTTGTAAGAAGATATAGCCTTCTTTTGCAGTACCACCACAAGCGTATTTATTTTTGAGTTGTTTGGCAACAGATTCCAAATTATTTATTTTAGGATCCAAACCTTCAATCATTGTACCTTTTTTCTTAAATCGTCTGGTCTCTAATCGAATTATAATTTTAGTACTATCTTTGGCAAGTTCACCACAAGCACACAAGTCTTCTGGAAGACCACAAGTATTACAAATTACTGCCATTCGTTCGAAATGAATTCAAGTATACGCATTATTAAGCCTTGTTTGGGTGTCAATTACTGATTAAAAATAATTGTGTTTTTTAGATAGAAAATTCATGAAAAGTAATGTCGAAAGATCTTTCAAAAAGAGCTGCTGAAATGTTGTTAAAAGGTGCAACATTACTTAGTGAATCTTGCCCATATTGTAAAGGAGTAAGGGTAATGAAAGATGGGTTTGCATTATGCATTAGTTGTGGACGAGAACCTGAAAAAAAAGAAATTTCAAAAGACATACCTCAACAAAAATCAAAATCAACATTAGAAGAAATTCTAGAAAATAAAATGAGTGCTTTATCAAAGGAACTAGAACAAGAAAAAAATCATGAAAAACAGCAGGGGATTTTGAAATCGATCAATGCATTATTAGAAACTATGAAAAAAGTAAACAAAAAGCAGTGATTGTTGATGTTTAAGGCAATATTTAGCAAAAAAATGATTTTAAATTTCTTTAAATGAGGTTTGTTTTACCCCATAATAGATGCCAGTAACTAAACCTATAATTGAAATCGTAAATGTCGTAGCATCAGCTACAATAGACCAAAAATTAGATCTATACAAGATTCAAGATAAATTTCCAGGTGTAGAATATAATCCAGATCAATTTCCAGGAGCAGTATTTCGTCTTAAAACCCCTAAAACAGCTACACTACTTTTCAGTACTGGAAAAATGGTTTGTACTGGTTCAAAATCAGAAGATATGGCTCGAAAAGCAGTAAAAACAGTAGTACAAAAACTTCGAAAAGAAGGAATTAAAATTAAAAAAGATGCAGAAGTTACAGTTCAAAATATTGTATCATCAATTAACCTTGGAGGAAAAGTCCATCTTGAAAAAGCTGCAAGAACATTACCTCGAAGCATGTATGAACCTGAACAATTTCCAGGATTAATTCACAGAATGCTTGATCCAAAAACGGTAATTCTGATTTTTGCATCAGGTAAACTAGTCTGTACGGGAGCTAAAACTGAAAAAGATGTGTATCGTTCAGTAAACAGTCTTCATAGTTTGCTTGAAGAAAAAGAATTGATGATATACGACTAAACACATTATCAAAATCACGTATTAGAGTCAAATTTTTGCTTAGAATAAAGTTTTTATGTTAAAATATTTGTTTTCGAATTGTAATGGCAGATAAAAAATCAGCACCACTCCCAGCATCAAGTGGGGGATTAATGAGATTCTTTGAAGATGAAACCAAAGGATTCAAAATTGACCCAAAAATCGTAATAACAGTTCCAATGAGTTTGATTGTAGTTTCATGGTTAATTGACTTATTTTTAGTATCTCCGTGATAAAACAATGGAAAAAGAGTCAGACGATGTTTCAAACATACACAATAGGTTTTCCCTTACTCTAGTAAATCCATCATCAAAGTATTTTTCATTAATGGTATCATTAGTAGTAGTTACCGTAATGGTTCTTGCAACATATTTAGGGTATCTTGGAGATTTTGAGCAAGTTTGGTATAGAATACCTGCGGTGTTGGGAATTTTAGTTTTAACACAATTCCTAGATGCAAAATTTGCAAAGAAAAAAGAATATTCAAAATCACTACATTCATCACTTTTTGGAAATATGTTATGGACAGTTACGGTTTTGATGGGAATACTTGCAAGTGTTGTGTTATCAAAAGATACGCAATTATTTTTCATCACTTTTGGAGTATTTCTTTTTGCTAGTTTCAGAATTGGGATTTACACAACAGTACTAGGGGCAAGTCTCAAAAAGGCCTGGGCCATTTGTTTCATACAACCATTGGCAATGTATTTTGTATTAATTCCACAAGACATGTGGTTTTCAATTCTTAGTGATCCCATAGGATTAGGATACGGTATATCTTTTCTAATTATTGCAAGTGCATGGTCATTCATTACAGATAGAGCAGGGAAGCCAGGAATGGAGAGTACTCATAAAACAATCCAAGCATATCTTGCATCACAAGGAAATGATTTTAATGATGCTGAAAAATTAATGGAGGATCGTTCAAGTGAAACCAAAGTAACTACATCACAACTTAGGTTATCAACACCTAACGGTGAAACAGAATTTCGAATGGTATTACCAGATATTCATCCAGGACCATACCATCCAGTTGGTGGAAGCAATATACCATATTTGATTTACAAAAATTTATCATCATCTGCAATGGTCATGCATAGCATTTCAGATCATGCACTAAACCTTCCATCAAGAAATGAGGTTGAGAATTATTTAAAGAACTTAGAAAACAGCAAAGTCAAAGAAGAGGGCGTGCAATGCACAGAGCCAGTAATTGTTCAAATAAACAAGGCAAGAGTTACAGGGCTACTTTTTGGAAATAACCCATTATTGTTTTTGTCATTATCACCTCATGGGATGGAAGACATTCCAAGTTACATGAAAACAGAGATTGATCAGTATGCAAAAAATCGAAATTATTCAAAACCAATGATAATAGATGCCCACAATGCAATGGGGGAAGAAATTTCAAAAGAGAATGGGGATGACATGTTAAAGGCTGCAAAATCTTGTTTAGACACTCTAATAACAAAAGACAGTTTTCCAATTGAATTTGGATATGCAAACTCTGATGACATGGATGTGTGGACAGAGGATTTAGGAATGGGCGGTCTAGGTGTAGTATGTTTTAAAATTAATGAAAAAAAATATTTTCTGGGATGGGCAGATTCCAACAACATGGAAAATGGAATAAGAGAAAAAATCATAGAAAATTTTTCAAAAAAAGATTATCAATTATTAGAAATTTGTACGTCAGATACACATTATGCGGCAGTTAAACCAAGAAATAGAAATGGATACTATCAATTAGGATTAATTACAAGTGCAGACAAATTATCAAACTGGTTTTTAGATATTGCAAAAAAATCAGAAACAACTACAAAATCTGCAAAATTTGAGATTTTAGAAAACGAGACAGAAGTCAAAGTAATGGGAAAAGAAATCTATGAAGATTATTCAAAAGCATTAGACAAGTCTTTGAAAATTACCAAAGTGTTTGTAATTGGATGCCTGATATTTTTCATATCTAGTTTGTTCCTATAGTTTTCATTTGATCCATATTTCCATAAAATTCATCAATAAATGAAGTGAATTGAAAAATCGGTACTATTGGCACGTTTTCTATGAAATTAATCTTGTCTTGATATAATGTAACTATTACAGGTACAGCAATTGCTCCAGGAGTTTTTGCAACATATTGTTTTGTTCGTTCAACTTGTTTTTTGACAACAGTTGTCAATGACGATGAACTGTAACGTTTCCAATGTTTACAATCAATCAAAATAGCAACACCCAATCTAATACCTACAACATCAATCTCCATTCGAGGTTTAGTCATAATCAGATTTTTGATAACGCCAAAATTTTTTGATGATAAAATTTCTGCAGTCAAACCTTCAAAATCTCTCCAATCCAAAACAACTGAAATTTCATCTATAGGGAAGGCCCTTTTCGAGCAGGGCAATAGCAATTTTTAGTTTATCAGCGTTTTCAAAAAGATACGAATCATCTTGTTTTATTCCAATGTTATTTTTTATAATTTCATCTAAAATCAATTTAGATTCAGAAATACTCATTTTTGTAACAGCAGAAAAATCATTAACAGATATTCCACCAGGAATTATTCCCTGTAATCCAACAACCATTTTAGGATAAATTTTCAACTGCATGTCTTGATTCATTTAGGAGATATAGGTTTTAGGCGATAATAACTTCAAGGTATTATGATATAGTTTTATTACAAGCATCTGAAATTATGATTATGAAAAAATTGCTAGTTGTCATACTAGCTTTATCAATTGGAACAATCATGAGTAGTGAATCATTTGCAGAGAAAAGTACATTTTTTGATTCAGTGAAATTTATTCAATATTTAGATGAGAATACAGCATTAGAAGAAGTTCGAAATGGAAATCTAGATGTGTATTATTATAGAATTTCATCAGACAGGCTAGAAAGTAATCAAGCAAGAGAAGGATTACAGGTTTTTGATTCAACAGGTGGGTCATACAGCATTCTCGTAAATCCTGCAGAATCTGAAAAATTTAATCCGTTTTCAAGCAAAGAAATCAGATTTGCTCTAAATTATCTAGTAGATAGGAAATTAATTGTAAATGAGTTAATGGGTGGGTATGGTGCACCAATCATTTCATACTATAGTCCATCTGATCCAGAATATCTAACAATCATTGAGCAATTAGAGACATTTAGTTTCAAATACAATCCTACGCTTGCTGAGAAAATAATTTCTGAAGAATTGAAAAAAAGAGGAGCAATCAAAATTGATGGAAAATGGAAAATGGATTCAAAACCAATAGAAATTACAATTTTTATCAGAAGTGATGATCCAGTAAGAAAGTCAATTGGAGAAATTCTAGCAGTTGAATTACAAAGAATTGGATTCACAATCAAAAAAGATTTTGGAGATCTTAACAAAGCATTTGTTGTAGTGTATGGTTCAGACCCATCAGAATTGAAATGGAGTTTATACACTGAAGGGTGGGGCCGTTCATCATTTGTAAAGTATGATTCAGTGGGGTTAGGACAAATGTATTCTCCATGGTTCTCAAGTATGCCAGGATTTAATGACCCAGCATATTGGAATTATGAAAATGATAAACTAGATAAAATTACTCAAAAAATATACACAGGTGATTTCAAAACAGTTGAAGAAAGAGCACAGTTAATTCAAGAAGCAGTTGTTGAAGGAGTAAATGAATCAGTTAGAATTTTTTTGGCAAGTAAAATTGATCAATATGTTGCTAATGAAAAAGTCAGTGGCATAGTAAATGATTTTGGTGCAGGTGTTCCAAGTAGATTTACTCCTATTAATGCAAAAAGTGATAGTAATGAGTTTGTAATTGGGGTAAAACAACTCTATCAAGGTGCATGGAATCCAGTAATGGGATTAACTGATACTTATAGTAGACACATTTGGGGAATTATTTCAGATCCAGGGGTATTCAAACACCCATTTACAGGTGAAACATTTCCAGTTAGAGCAAAGTGGCAGGTTGAAACTGCAGGGCCAGAAGATAAACTCGCTATTCCAACAGAGGCAAAAATGTGGAATCCAGTAATAAAAAAATGGGAACTTCTTCCTCCAAATACACTTGCAACAAGTAAAGTAACATTTGATTTTGAATTTGGGAATTGGCATAATGGACAAAAAATGGATATGAATGATATTTTGCATTCATTATACTTTACAATAGAATGGGGAACACAAGTTGATGAGAACGATAGAACATTTGATACTGAATTTACTCCAAGAGCAGCTCAAAGCATTAAGACAATTATTGGAATAAATCCAATTGATGCGAATACAATTGAAGTGTATGTAGATTATTGGCATTTTGATGAAGGTGAAATTGCAGATTGGGCAGGTTTATGGAATTCAATACCATGGGAAATATCATCAGCAATGGAGAAAGCAGTGGTGGATGGTAAAGTATCATTTTCAAGATCAGGAGCTACAAGTAAAAATGTAAACTGGTTATCATTAATTATTCCAAATGATGCAAATATTATCAAAAGTTATTTGCAAGAATACAAAGATAGTAACTTTATTCCAATTTCACTAGAAAATATTCAAAGTCAAGAATATTATCAAAATCGATACGAGTCATCAATTGAGTGGATTGAATCAAACAATCACGCAGTGATAAGTAATGGTCCATTTTATTTAGAATCATACTCTCCCGAATCACGAACAATTACGGTTAGAGCATTTAATGATGATTCATATCCATTTTCAATAGGGAAATGGTCAGAATTTGAAAAAGCTGAAGTTCCATCTATCACCAAAATAGAAATGAAAAATATTATTCAAAAAGGTGAAAAATTAGATATTATAGTGGGTGCTGATAATTCAGATTCGATTTTATATTTTTTGACCAATAATGAAGGTGGTATGATTTCATCAAAAACTCTCAAACTGGATGAAGGAAATATAATCATAAGCATACCTGCAGAAATTACAAAACAATTGGGAATAGGTGCAAATAATATCAAAATATTTGCAATTTCAGACTCAGTTTTAAAACCGGATTTTTATGAATCAAGTTTTATTGTAACTAGTGTTAAAACAGAACTCCCAAGTACTACATCAGATAATGTGGAATTTACAGAAAACAAAACAGAGTATGAATTTTTCATAATACCAGTAATTATTATAATTGCAATAATTATTTATCTAAAAATGAAATATCATAACAAGCCATAATCTTTTAAAATTAATTCTACTTGTTCTTCATTTTCAAGTTTTGAATATTCATCTAAAAGGTTTTGATTAAGATCATAGAAAGTATGTCCCCACTTGAATTTATCAAGTAGTTCCAAAGATTGTTCTTTAAAACCTAAAATAAATAATGCACCAGCCAATGCTTCAGCAGTAGTTAATTTATTTAGTTTTGAATAATTTACAGGGTTTCCTGCAAATAATGGAGGAAGTTTTCTTTTGATGATATTATAGTGGGTGCTGATAATTCAGATTCGATTTTATATTTTTTGACCAATAATGAAGGTGGTATGATTTCATCAAAAACTCTCAAACTGGATGAAGGAAATATAATCATAAGCATACCTGCAGAAATTACAAAACAATTGGGAATAGGTGCAAATAATATCAAAATATTTGCAATTTCAGACTCAGTTTTAAAACCGGATTTTTATGAATCAAGTTTTATTGTAACTAGTGTTAAAACAGAACTCCCAAGTACTACATCAGATAATGTGGAATTTACAGAAAACAAAACAGAGTATGAATTTTTCATAATACCAATAATTATTATAATTGCAATAATTATTTATCTAAAAATGAAATATTATAACAAGCCATAATCTTTTAAAATTAATTCTACTTGTTCTTCATTTTCAAGTTTTGAATATTCATCTAAAAGGTTTTGATTAAGATCATAGAAAGTATGTCCCCACTTGAATTTATCAAGTAGTTCCAAAGATTGTTCTTTAAAACCTAAAATAAATAATGCACCAGCCAATGCTTCAGCAGTAGTTAATTTATTTAGTTTTGAATAATTTACAGGGTTTCCTGCAAATAATGGAGGAAGTTTTCTTTTGATGCCATTAAATTTTTTAGAAAACACAGGATCTGTCAAATTCCAAGAACAGTCAATTCCCACAATTGAATTGATTAATGACTTATCTTTAGGTAATAGAATTTGTTCAGAAAATGGATCCAAAACCAATCCTTTACTTCCAATTTTTTTAATACTTTGAGCAAGATTGAATTTCACCATTTTTGCAGCTGTGCATTTTTTTGGATCATCTTGATAAAACATCAAAACTTGTAATTTCATTTCAATTAATCATTAAATGAATGGTATTTTGAATTTACTCTAGAGTTTTGTATGTAACTTTATAGTAAAATCGTGAAACTTGATCATCTTTGATTATCTCAATATTCCAATTAACATCAGGCAAAAAGGTGTTAGAGGATTCAGGTAGAATACTGAATTTTTCTAGGCGTACATCAGGTCCACTATATCTCACATTAAGTTTTAGTCCATCAACTTCAACAACATCATAAATTTGTCCGGGTTTTCGGGTAGATTCACTAACCAAACAATCAGCACTAGGACCAATGATACAAATTCCTGATTCACTGGAAACTCTAAGATTTACGTTTGATTCATCACCTCTTGAAGGAGTGATTAGAGATCCCGAAAGAACTCTAGGCGACATAGATGTATTTTGAATGGTTTTTTCTTCAGTGAAAATTGAAATTTCTTTTTCAGGAATTCTATTTTGCTTTTCAATTATGGTATCTAATTTTGGAATTGGAAGAACACTAAATTGAATAGATTTTGTTTCAAAGTCAGCATCAACAACAACTTCGTATGAACCAATTGATGATAGACTATTAGGAATTACAAATTGATGAGTGAATGAACCAGAAGGGCTTGGTCGAATGATAATTGTGCTGAGGGAGTTTGTTCCGCAAATGAATGAACCACATGTAATATCAGCATCAGATTTTTGGATTACCCGTACTTCAAATTTTTCTAGATAGATTAACTTGTTAGGTTTTCCAGTAACCACTACAACATCACCAGGATAGTATTCAGATTTATCAACATCCAATAATAAAGATAAATCTTCATCTATTCCAAATACAAAGTCATTTGCTACACTAAAGGTGGTATCATCTGAAAATTTTGAATATGATGCTTTAACAGTATAGGAGCCTTCACTAAATATGGTTACAGGTAATTCAAAGAGACTAGAGAATTCGCCACTTTGACTTGGATAAACAGTTGATTCATGAATTTGTTTAAAGGGGAAAGTTCCATCAACTACTTTGATATGTACACGTTCAGGAACAACAAGTCCCTCATCACCTTGTTCACGTAAAATTACATTTCCAATCACCTTTAATTTTTCACCAACCTTGTACAATGATTTTTCAGTTGATACGAAAAGTGGAATTGTTGATAAAGAATCATTTTCAGGATCTGAAGAAACTTTGAAGAAAATATCTTCACTAGCTGAAGCAATAGCTACCCTGATTTTGTATACGCCAAAGTTAGATTTTGTTACATCTCTTTCAGCATCGTCAACTTTGACATTTTGATATCGTTCAGTTATAGGGGTAATCCAAGACCACGAAAAACGCTGGTTATCAATGGTTGCACCTGATCTGGTCACAGTGCCATCAGGCTTTGTGATTGAGATAACAATAGAATTATCACCAGTTACAGGAACAATTCCAGTCAGATAGACAGTTTCGCCTAAACCATAAACTTCCTTATCAAGTGAAATGATAGAACCGTCTTTCAAATTAAGAGAATCAGTAATGGTGAAAGTTTTTGTAATAATGTGTCCCCCATACTGGATTTTACAATATAGTTTCCCTTCAGCAAAAATGAGTTTAGTAACATCGATTTGAGTAGAATAACTGCCGGAAGTTTCAGGGATTGCTACAAAGTCATATGCAACAACAATACCACTTGAGGATAATCTTTTACCTCCTTCAGGCAATCCGATAATTTCCAAAGGAGTTCCATCTTCATTAGAAATTGAAATTTGTACACCAGCACCAGTTCCATAGCTTGAATTACTATATGGATCTTCAACAAATCCACTAACAGATATTTTATCACCAAATTCATAAGTTTCTTTGTCAGTGTTAACAGTCAAAG
>PVMK01127649.1_pt1 | contig 23385 bp, 23 predicted proteins | sample 1853481 | NCBI WGS metagenome assembly PVMK01 (sample SAMN08533507, study PRJNA380276) | Marine sediment metagenome, whole genome shotgun sequencing project. | reverse complement strand
TGTGTCTCCTGTGGGGAAATGCCAGCGTCCCCTCACGGCACGCCATTTGCCAACGGCCATTAACTTGCGAAAGCTGCTGATCTCGGCACAGACTTCTTTCAGGCCACGTGGCGGCGGAGGTTGTTGCAGTGGCTGCGGTCGAATACCACGTTCAAGCTGGCTGTAGTAGGCGGCCAGGGTGTAGACGATTTCTTTAGTGCCTGCCATGTCTGCAACCGTGTGGTCAACGGTAATGTATAAAGTGTCATCCTGCGTGCCGCGCATAATCCTTACTGCTATTGGCGTGTGTCTAGCCTGATCGAGCGAGCTGAAATCAGGTATGGCGTGTTGCTCCGGGGTATTAATAACGAGCAGGAATATATGGGCTGCTGTGTCTGAAGCATGCTGCCATGTAGGCCAACCGCTATGGGTGTAAAGCTGATAGTCCAGAATAGGGTGGTGTACGAGGGTGAGGCTCAGGGCTTTTTGCATTTGCTCCGTATCAATACGCCCGGCTATCTCTATTCTCAATGTCAGCTTCTGGTCCGATACGGACTTAAGTGCCAGTGACACCAGATCAAGTGGTGCCGCCGGAATATCCATATGATTTACTGGCACGGCTTCAGATAAGTGTCGGCAAAACCTGCTTACCGATCAGCTTGATAGAATCAGCAGGGTCTTCGTGAATGCGTAAAGCAATTTCTGTAAACCCGGCATCACTGAATTGCTTTAGTCTGTCGATGTGTCGGTCTAGATCATCCAGGTCGCCCGCCAGAGTGAGTTTTTCAACGAGCTTTGTGATGATGCGTGGCGGAACGTCCTCGATGTTGCCATGCCTTTCAATCCAGGCTTTCAGGAAGGGCCACCGGTTTTTCAATACCAATTCGGTTTCGGTTTTCGTCAGGTAGGGCTCCAGCCAGTCTCGCTCCAGCCAGCCACGAATGATCAACTCTCGGCGTGCTTCGGCATATGAGCGTTCCCGGTCCTCACGGATATGCCAGGCGATAAAATTACTAATCCGGAAGCTGTCATATTTTTTGCCGGTTTCCGGTGATGAGTTCGAAACTGACTTTTGCACTGATTCGCGGGCTGCTCTCAGGATGGGCAGTCGTTTGGCGAACATGGCAGGCATGACATCGCTCATCATGATGCCATCAGCTGTTGCGGCGCCGGTTTCGATCATCCTGGGCCCGCAGGCACCGTGATATATAAGCGGTGGGGACTCTTTGTGCCATGCGGTTGAGAACCTGACTGCGCTATACGCTTGCCCCTCATAGCTGATCGTTTTGTCTGCAATTGATTTTTTTACAATTTCGAGAGCTTCTTTGACGTTGGTACGACGCTTGTTGTAGCTGGAGTGAAATATTCTGGAACGCATGACTTCCGGCCACTCGCCACCTGATCCAATCACTACCATGCCCCTGCCGCCTGCATACTCATTGAGTGAAAGTGTTGCATTGGTAATTTTCATCGGATGCATTTCATAAGGGCAAACAATGACGACACCAATTTTGATTCGTTTTGATGCTCTGGCCAGTGGCACCAGGCTCATAAAGGCATCTCGTGCTGATGAATAGTTCTGTGCCCAAATGCCACGAAAATTCAGGCTTTCTGCGAGCAGCCCCAGCTCTTTGATTGCATCAGGAGGCAGGTCGGGTTCGAGTATCAGGTCGAGATCCATGGATTTATTCCATTACGACATGGGTGTTGTAATTTCTGTCTGTGTATCGCTCAGGTGCTGGCGCACTATGTTGTGTTGGGGTGAAGTAACTGTTTCTGGCAGGCTGGTAGAGAAACCGAGTTCCTGTGCCGCAACCCGAACCGCCTGATCAAAATCCGGCAGTTCCCAGATGAAACCGTCATTGGCCAGGCGCCCGGGCCGCACTTCGGCTGAAGTCATGAAATTATCTGCAAGCTCACCGAAAAGGCGCCTGAGTACGCCATTGGGAAGGCGCAGAAACACCTGGCGGCTAACACTTCGCGCTATGCCTGTACTTAAACCAGCGGACGTAATTGTTTGTGGCGAGACTATATTAAATACACCATCCAGATGCCGATTGACTAACAGGTGTTCCAATGCACGTGCAAGATCCCGGTGCGATACCCAGCTGACTTTTTGCTTGCCACTACCCAGCACAGTACCCATAAAAAAGCGCGATGCACGCAGCATGGAGCGCATCATTTCGTGTGGGCCTATCACTACGCCCATACGTGCCACAACTGTCCTGACCTTCGGAACCTGCAGGCCATTTATCAGGCTCTCAAGCTGATGCCAGACTTGAGACTGAAAAAAGTTGTGATCCATATCAGGAACAACCAACTCATCCACGGGTATCTGACGATTTGAATAGATGGCAATGGATGATGCATTGATGAAGCATTCGGGCCGTAATGCTGCGGGCAGGCTCCGTAGCAGTTGATACAGTTTGCGGGTTGTCTGTATGCGGCTGGTCAGGATGTCTGCTTTTGCATCATGGCTCCAGCGCTGGATCATGGGTGCCCCGGCAAAATTTACAATAGCGGAGACTTCCGTGGTTGCGATCAGGCCAGGAGACAATTGTTGCCATGACACCAGTGATATTCGCGGGTCCAGCTGTTTTGCAGCCCTGACGGGGTCGCGACTTACACCCAGTACCTGGTGCCCCTGCATCAGCAGATGTTGGGCCAGTGTATTGGCCACGACACCTGTGATGCCCGTGATCAATACTTTTAGTTTTTTCTTTTGTGGCGCAAAGAACCCATTTCTGGCTAATTGTTTTCGAGTGACAACCTGCATTTAACTGACCTCAGTTCCGGAATAATTTGCAGGTATTACTTCATCGCATCGGTACAGTAGAAACCAGTCGACAATTTGTGCTGTTTTGTATGATTTGTCTTTTATCTATGCTCATGGGTGTCAGGCGGAGGGCGGAAAGTAGATCAGCCTGTATACCCAGCGGGCAGCTCACCAGCTCACGCTACATGTGTGTGGTGCGGGGCAGAGCAGCAGACGAGGAATCTGCATGTAGGTGGTTTGTTGCCGCCTCCGGCAACTAAATCAGTATTGCTAAATTTGGTGGGGTGAGAAGATTCGAAGTCCCGGCCCCTGCCTGAGTATGACAGGGTCGAATGGCCCCTTTCGGCCACAAGCGGACGTTCACCAGCAATAAAAAACCCCGCTCAAGGCGGGGCTATCTGAATCGGGATTAAATCAGGCTGTCTGTCTGCGGCTTTTCCAATTTTTAACGTTTAGTCCGCCTGTCCTGTTTGCCCCAGACACCAGTCTCGCCGTTAAAATTCAGGTAGCGCTTGTTAGTTGTTACGAACGCTGAATAGTCTTCTACGTAAAATGATTTAATTTTCTCTCCCGCCCGCATCTTGAAATCCCGCCAGCCGCCGCCTACACCGTAGCCGATGATCCTCTGATTGGTGAGGATCAGGATCACCTGTTTGCCCACGGCCTGCTCGCGGATTTTTTCCTGGGCATTGAGATCGAGTAAATCGAAACGACTGAAGCGACTGTTGGATGCGACCAGCTCCGAGCCGTTGATGATCAGGCTGACTTCCTTGGGAACCGCATCATCGGCAAGCAACCCGGGCGGTGTGAGCAGCAGCCATGCGAGGATGCAGTATCGGGTCAACGCGATCTTGCTCGATGAGTCCATAGGGATTCAGTATAGGGGTATTTAACTGGTGTCCTGGGGGGCTTGATGAATCCGGTTTGGATTAAATCAGGCGGTCTGTCTGCGACGCATCCAGCCTAACCCAGCCAGTGCCGAGCCGAACAGCCAGACTGCGGCGGGGATGGGGACGACATTCACCTGGCCACGAATCTCTCCGCCAAGAAAGTCGTTCGAGTGCACGTTGACATACCAGAGACCCGCCAGCATGTCGCTTTCCTGGCTTGCCGTAAGAATGGCAGAACCTATTGCGGGGTTGCTGCCAACGCCAATACCTACCTGAATGCCGCCGCCTTGGTTCGGCAGTGCCGGGCCATGAAAGTGCGCGGCGAACGCCGGTGCTGACAGGCCGGACCAACTCACATTCCAATTCAACAGTTTGCTCACGTCGTCAAATGTAATATCTGCGAAACCGATCCCACTGCCGCCTCCACCGCAGGTGCCGGCACCCGCGTCGGCTTGCGAACAGTCCATATTTGCTTCCAGCAGAACCGTCGATGCGTTCGCTGAGACCATGAATCCAGTTAAAATAAACAGCGAAACCGCTGTCGAGATAAGTCTGCGCATCGTAATTTCCTCCACCTTTGAATCTTTGCTTATGCCGACCCTGATAGCACTCCCATCCCTGCGCAGGTCGTTATTGCAATTCAAGCTACACCTGAATGGGTGGCTAAACAAGGAGTACCGCAGCAGCAGAATGCTTATGTGAAACACGAATACCCATGCACCGAACGCCCGCTATGAGTCGGAAATTGGCCGTCGTCCTGCTGCGGTGCAAAGGTCTGCTTTGGGTCGGTAGCAGCCCTACAGCCGCAAGGGTCCTGGCTGACCGCTATACACTCGATACCCGCCCCTTAGATTAAGGTTTTAGATTTCTCAGATTGAACGGCAGCTTTTGCGTGAGAAGCAGACCGTTGAAACGTGCTCTTTATCCGCTGATGAAGGTCGCCTCACGGCCAATAGCGGACATTCGCCCGATAAGAAGAATCCCGCCGAAGCGGGATTGCTCTTTTGTCCCCGGCATCCTGCTCCTCACGAAATCATCATCCGCAAGTGTTTGCTTTTCAGGTTGAGTCCTGGGGACCTAGACAGCTCGCTACCGCATAAGCACATTGCTCGCCATTCTGGCTGTGACGGCCGGTTCTTCCGGAATAATTGATCGTCTCGACTGCATCGTCTTTCAGCACGAAGGTCACCACACACGCGCCTCCCCAACCGTAACTGCTGGCACCATAGGACATGAATTCCAGCTCGCCTTCAGTAGTTGAACGTACAGGCACTCCGGCGCAGGTCAGTAATTCGGTCTTGGATAGACCGACCAGTTCGGTCTTTGCCCGCTGGGCAAGCTCTGCTCGTTCGGCCCGCCGTGCGGATGAACAACCAGCTGTGGTTAAAAGGACGATCAGCAAAACCACTATCGTTTTGGTGTAGCACATGAGCACCTCCTGTTTACAAACCCACTTCAACATTAAATTACTGCCTTTTGTAATACGGAAATACCGAAGTCAATTTGTAGTAAAGGTCGTAACGACCCGCGGTGAATGTTCGCTAAGGGTCGTCAGGCACCTAATACCGAGCAACAAGGGGTATGGCGGCTTTCAAGCGGTAAGCAGTCGCCGGATTGACTACAAAAACACCACCTAAGATGGCAGAGAACGGCCAATAGCAGACAGTCGCATTGCAAAAAGAAACCCGCCGAAGCGGGTTGCTGATGTTGAATTGCAGCAGTTGTTTACGTGGCTTTACGGCGCATCCACCCCAGACCAGCCAGAGCAGAGCCGAACAACCATACGGCCGCCGGAATGGGCACGGCGCCGACCACAATGTTGTCGAGTTCGACGGTGGCATAACCGGCCCCGAAGCCGTTGCCTTCGGCCCAGAATCTAACGGATTCAAGGTTCAGCCAGTCGCCGGTTCCAACCGGCACACCCAACAGAAATGTGAGACCGCCACCAGCCAAGGTGCCCCTGATTTCCATCCATCCCTCAGGGTCTGTGTCCATGAACAGATCGAGATTGTGGATTGCAAACGCACCTCCATCGGCTTTTTCAAGTGTGACGTCCACATGAAAATTGAACCCATCCTGTCCGAGTCCACCAATTGTGCCGCCGTATGCATTGGTGCCACCGGTATTGGTTCCTGTAAGGACTTCTGTAGAAGTAAAGGGCCCCCCTGGGCCGCCGCTGCCGGTCAACTCATACCCCTGTGACGCCAGGATAGGAGTATCGAATACGGAGCCTCCCCCGTCACCGATATTAAACTCTTCAAAATCAATTGTGACCGGTGCAGCCTGAGCGCCTGCAGAAAGAAAGCCAGCAACTGTGACCAACGTTATTGCTATTACGCGGTTCATAACTATCCCCTTTATTTATGTGCCACTAAATATCTCTTTAACATAGCAGAGACCCTCTCCTGAGAGCAAAGCTGGCGGGGCAATTATGTTAAACGATAAGCCCCATTACAGCTTTATTCAATGGACTTGAGGCCGTTGTTCTGGAAATGTTGAAATCGCAGTCGCTTGCAGCCGTTCAACTGGCGTCAATATTGCTGTGGGGCGACTGACCGCTTTGGGTCGACAACGGAAGTCCACCGGCTGAACCGCGTAGCGGCTGCTTTTGCGGGAGAAGTGGACCCTCGATAACTACTTTTTATGGTTGGCTAAACTTCCAAAATTGGCCAAAATCAGTCCTTTGCCAAATAAAAACAAACCGACCCTTTGCTATTTCCAAGTCGGTTCGATCGCGGTTCCGTACTTCTCGTTGACCTCGTCGAAGATCGGTCCTACGACCTCCGGCATGGGGAGTGCGCCGGACTTAGTGAAGTCAGAGAACGGAACCATCTTCGAGGTATCCGGCGGATTCTTGGTCTTTTGTGCAGGGCTTGGCCAGACCTCCTCGTCGATGGCAGACATCCGCACCCGGATGTCATCCGGGGTCACGTTGAATACCATGTAGTCCAAAGCGAGAGCGAGAGGCCCGTCGTAGGTCTTACGAACTCTCTCTAGAACCTCCGGCGCGGTGTCGAAGTCATTGTAGAAGTGATAGCCAACGCCGATGCGCGGCTTCACCATCGACATCACCTTGCCGAACTGCTCCGGTGAAGAGTGGGCCTGAGAGGCGACCATAAGTCCCTCCGAAGGCGTGAAACCCTGCTTCGTGATCATGAGTGTGGGCGGGAGGAAGCACTCGTGGATGGCGAGATCCGCACCCTTAGCGTACTCGACGTACCACTTGTTGGGAAACGTGTCGCCCCCGTAGACGAATTTGAGCCCATTCCACTCAAGGATGAAACTCACCGCGCCATCTATTGCGTGTATCGCGGGGATGCTGCGGATAACCACACCGTTCTCATCGAAGATCACATTGTTCACGCCGTCATAGGGGAATTCGTGGACCTCCAGTTCTCCCCCTCGAAAGTCGACGAAACCGGCCCGGGTTGCGACGTCCCAGATGTACATCTTCCCCATCAGGTCGAGCGCGTAAGTGGTTCCGAACTCTGGTGTGGCTCCACTCGGTCCCCAGATGCGCAGAGGCGTGAGGCGGTTCATCACCGTTCCGCCGAGCCAGAATGACGCAAGGTCCCCATAGTGGTCGACGTGCAGATGGCTAATAAACACCTTGTCGATGAAATCGTAAGGGATCTTCTGAGCTGCGATCCGCTCGTGGCATCCGGCCCCGAGGTCAAAGAGGAAACTTGTCGCCGTTGCCCAGCTCGACCAGCCAGCATGCGGCCGCCTGTTTGGGACGGGGGCTCGGCTGGCCGGTGCCCAGGGCGACGACCCGCATCTCGTCTGGCGCCAGGTCCTCGGTGCCGGGATAGTAGACGTCCAGCTCGCGTGTTGTTGAGCTTTCGGCTGCGTTCGCCGTTGCTACAAAATCATCAGGGGCAGATGTGACTAAAAACACCGTTAGCACCGCGCCCAGTACAAATGCTGTTGCAAGGCTATATAGACTTTCATGGCTTCTCTCCGAGCGATTTTGAGACGGATGTTTTTATGTTCTTAAACCTATCTTAGCCAATTAACCGATGATGATAGGGAAAAGAGACCCATGCCAAAAACAACCGGACCACCATTCAATCGGTGGCCCGGCGATACCGCCTTTCATCAAGGGGTAACGATATTAAACCAGAATTCAAAGGTATCGAGATAAGACAACATTTCGTCAAGTTTCGCTTTACTACCGGAAATCTTAACGTCACCTCCCGAAATCGTTTCGTCCAGCGTGATCTGTCCAAGCACGATCTGATTCAAGGTGTCTCGCGTCATGGTAATGGTCGCATCAGCCTTATCGGCCTGCTTGTCAGCCGTGTGATTCGACACGCCGTGCACCACCTCCACCAAATACTGTTCTTTCACGTCGGTGAAATCGAAATTCAGCACTATATGTTTGCCATCCGCCTTCGGCCCGTTCAACTTCATGCCCAGATAGTCGAAGAACAGTTCCAGACTCATCGCCCGAATGGTGTCGGGGCTCGCGGTGTTCGGCGCCGGTAATTGCATCACCCCATCGCGGAGTTCCTTAGCACCCGGTCAGGTAAAAGTTACGCCAGGGCCCGGATTCTGCCTGATAACCCATTTGCTCCAGCGCATCGGCCTGCAGGTTTTTAGCTGCCTGGTTACTGGGATCGGCAAACACGACATGATTGACCACCTGGGCAACCCAACGGTATTCACCTTTATCGAAGTAGGCCTGTGCATTGCTTACGACCGCATCGGCACCAACCATCATCTTCACGTAGCGCGTTGAAGCTTCCACCGGGGGCAACTCATGGAGCGTCGCCGGATTGCCGATGAACCAGCCGAGATACAGTACGTAGGTCGCCTTGACGTTGTGATTGACGGAACCGTAGTAACCGCGATTAGAGAAATGTGTATCGATGGCCTTGGGCAGCTTAAACATCTCGGCGATTTCAACCATCGTATAGCCGTGGTTAGCCAGTCGCAGCGTTTCATCATTGATATAGCGGTACATATCCCGCTGCAGACTCATGTGAGTGTTGATGTTTTCGTTGCCCCATATCGGCCAGTGATGCATGTTAAACAGCACCTCAACATCGTCACCCCAAATATCGATCGACTGGTTCAGGAACTTTGACCACGGCAACGGCTCCCGAATCTTGGCGCCGCGCAACGAATACGTGTTGTGTAGCGTATGCGTGGCATCCTCTGCACCATTAAGCGCCTTATACTTTGGTAAATAGAAAAGTATTTCAGTCGGCGCTTCGGTATTAAACGCTCTTCTGTTCCATTTGCTTGAAGACAGACGCTATTCGTCAACGGTCGCGCAGGACCAGTCCTGAATGTTGAAGTAGTCAGAGGGATACATACGGGCTTCGGTAATCTCTGCAACCTCTTCTTCATTGTAGCGGTTAATGTATTCCCAGATGATTTGTCCAGCAGCGTCCGTTTCCAGCACCCTGCCAGCCTCGAATTCCGTGATCAACAAGCCCCCGTGCGGCAGGGGTTCATGTTTCCCCCTGATCCGGGAGAAGAACCGCTGCGTAGTGTCTACAGGGTAGACCGTTCGATGCTGGTCAGCTACAGGGTCATACTCCACGATGCTGGACGACTCGGGAGTTTCCACACCGGGTAGATCCAAAGGGCCACCGAACGCGGTACTGTATGAATTATTATTGAACACCAGCAGGGTGCCGCCGGGAAGGAACTCCGGATCATGCTGCCGTATCCATGGACCGATTTTCCACCATTTAACCTCTTCCGTGTTCGGGTCTATTACGAGCAGCATGTTGTAGAGACGCAGCGACAACATCAGGTCACCCGCATTGAACATCGAAAAATCCTGGGCAATGTTGCTCTTGAGTTCAGCAATTTTGTTTAGATGAACCAGCTCCTGATCCCAGCCTCTTTTCGGGGCCATGGATTCCCCTGTTGCCGTTAGCAAGGCTTCCAGTCCGGCATTGAACAAAAGCTGAGGTACCGATATCTCGGTCAGCACATTGCCGTCAGCGGACACCTTCATAAGCGTGTCTTCACGAAACGGTGGAACGAACAAAGGCAACGGGGTGGTCTCCCCGGCTTCGTAGAATCTGCGCCCCGGAACCCAAAAACCACCGTCTTCTGCAATCTCAACCGAATGATGCGACGGCACGGCAAGTTTCCAGACAGTGTTACCACAGCGATCGAGTTTGACCAGACCACCATATTCAAAGTTGAATACCACAGATCCGTTCGGCAGTGCGACTGCACCGTGGAGATCGATGTTCCAGTCCGTAGCGGGCGGATACTGGACATGGTCGGTTGTCAGGAAAATCTCAGAAAATTTTACGGGCCAGCGAGCGACGACCACGCCATCTTTCTGGATCAGCCGTAGTTCGTTGCCACCATCGAAAAAGCCGGACAGAAGAATTAGCTGGTTTGCGTCACTATTATTTGGCTCATTGACCGTGACACCTGAGCCTTCGTGGTGCGCAGGCTGCAGGAAATCTTTCGGGCGGGTACCGGTCAGATTCTCTTGTTCATCCAGCACGGTCTCGGCCGCAATCTGAATATAGCGGACCAGCCGGAAGGCCCAGTTCTTACTTGCGCTCGAGTAGAAACCATACCCGAATACAAGCAGGACTAGCACGAGTGAAACAACCGCGAAGAAAAGAAGTTTCGGGATATCCAGTTTGCGCATGTTTACATTTAATCTGCCGAGCGAAACTGGCATTGTATAGAGAGTCCGGACGGATGTAAGCAATTGGTAGCCATAATTCAAAATCTCACTTCGTCAAACAAGGACCTGTTCTCGGCAACCACAGGCGAAATTGCAGCAACGAAAGCGATGCTTACGATGATGGATGGGCGCGTGATGCATCGAAACGGAATGGTGGGACGTGATTTCTGATCTGGATTCCTCAATCGGGTTATTGGGAAACTGAGGGTGTACCAATACGATCCACACCGTCCCACTACCGGAAACATTTGAAGTTGCACGCCCTGCTGTCGCTACACTATTCCTTGCGCGTCCAGAGGCATTTCGAATACTCGAAATTCTCCCGCAAATAATCCATGGCCTCGTCACTCATACCTTCTGTAAAGCCAGTTGTCCAGACCAACCACATACCGTACCTGACGTTCGTTCAGTTCATCGATAAATCCCTGACCAAACGGATGCTCGCCCGTCATTACCTCCACACTCCAGTGACGTCGGATAGCGCGATCCAGTAGTAACCCACATGCCTATTAAACATGTAGCCACCACAGCGACTCCATATAAGCCCCAACCGGCTCGTCACGCTCGGTCAAATTGACGAACGTCTCTGTAAACTGCTTTTGCTCGGCCAGCAATTCATCTTCTCTAAAACTGGCCTGACCGACCGACTGCCACAACATGCCCGCAGCCGCCACCAGCGCCACCAAAACACCCAGCGCACCGCCTGCCTGCTTACCACCAAATACAGACAGCAGTTCAGCGATCCTGATCAGAGGCAAAACTGACCAGCACCGACCACAATGGCAGGAACATCAGAAAGTACTGTGTATAGAGAGCAGCGAGCCAACCGAGGCTTACCCCAACGGCCGCAATGAAAAATAACACACTGCGAGCCTTTTCCGTCTGAACACTCTCTCCGGCAATTCGCACGAGAAAAAATAGGGCGCCAAGAAAGCTAAGCAACATAAAAGGGAAGCTGTTCAGACAGAAAACATATCTAAAATACCTGGCAGCTACGCTCATCGTCGTTAAGGGCGAGGCTGAGAACTGCTGGTCGGATGTAGTCCAGTGATAAACAAGCTCGAAATTCCACAAAAAGTTATAGTAGAGAAAGTCGAAAAGCGCACCATTGATCCAGAAATACAGTACGAATGGTATAAATGCGACAATCGCACCTATCGCCATACCGTAAATATCTCGCCACACATCTGACCAGCTCAAACCACAGAACTTGCCGGGCAAACAAATAGAATACAACGACAAAGAACGGCCCAAGACCAGCCTTAACGTTGGACAGGATGGATAGAGCGAACAAGGCACCGGCGAAACCCGCCCACTTGACGCTGCGCACCGTCTGATTGCAAATCAGCAGATAAAGCCCACCGATCCAAAACAAGCTTTGTATCGGATCGGGGCGCATCTCCAGCCCCCTTGTCTGCACTACAAGCAGTGAGGAAAAAACCGCGACCGCAAGCAACGCTCCCAATCGTGACAGAGACAGACGCCGTGCAATTGCCCATGTCAGCCACATGGTTACACCGGTCACAATCAGACTCAGGAGGCGAGACCAGAACAAAATGCGTAGAGATGGACTTGCATCGGTGAGGTAAATTGCTGCACCGTTCAGCAAACTGTATATAGGACCGTGGTGTTCCCAGAAATCGCGATACAAAATGTCGCCGTGTGCAACGAGCCAGCCAATATGCAGATGCTGAATCTCATCGGGATTCATTGGCTTATTGAACAACTGCAAAATACACAGCCCTATATTCAATAACAAAAACAGGCATACACTGACCCAGGCGATAAACATCGGGTCGCGCCACTGCTTAGTCTTATCGAGGTTCATTCTAAATGATTTGTTACGCACCAAAATGGGTAGCTAGCAATAATCCCACCTTTCATAAAAAAGAGCCAGCCCACTACTTATCAGAATAGCTTTGTAACGCTACCAATATCACGGTGTTTAAATTTGAGGGTACTGGTGTTGGACAGCCTATATGGGAAGCTGATGATGTACCTAACCGATCTTCAATGACCGCTTTGGGTTGTGAATTCAACCGGTCGACGCAACACCTAATCTCTAGCGATAGAGGGGAGGATGTTGCAAATGAATTACAGACCGAGAATCTATTACACCGAAACCGACAAAGCATTGATGTGGGATCGCTGGGAGAAAGGCGATTCTCTGCATTCGATTGCTCGTCTTTTTGACCGCAGTCATGGTTCGATTGCGGGCATTTCAGACGCCTGTCCGAACTACGGGGATTATGTGGGGAACAGTCCAGCGCCGTTATGCACGGTACTGCATTAGTTTCCGTAGACGCCTCCTGAGTTAGTTATTAAAACAGTCAGTTAACATCCGTGATCCGGATTCCGATGGCAGTTATCGGATGGAATTTGAGTAAAGCTTGTTAAGGTTGCTACGAATCAATTTTATGTCACAGTTGCGGCAATTCCCGATCTTGCTGTAGGCAGCTTATTAAACTTAATTGAATAATCGGTAGTGCCATTATTCTTCTAAGTTGTTCTATTTAATCGCATTCCAAAATTTTACGTTGCGGCCCCGCTGTTGATATGAAACCCTAGTCGCGAACTGAACAAAGGCACACCTTTCGAAAGAAGGGGTCGCAAAGCTACCGGTCTAAGGGATCTCCTATGACAGCGGGGTTGCCGGTTATACAGCAGGGTTCAGCCTGTTGTTCTCTAGTGACTTCCGCCAGGGCTTTCCTTTGATTGCGTAGCTTGTGTTCTTAGATAGCTGTTTCGCTATGCCGCAGTGGATATGCGGGAAAAGAGTTTTTAAAGTGAGATTGCCAGAGGGTCTGGCTGCCGGTATCGAAAGAGCCGGCGGCCCTTTTTGTTAGATGCCAGGTTTGGGTCTGTCCAAAGCGGCTATGCCTAAACCGGCCGGTCACCGCAGATAGTGACCCGGTGCATTACGCGCAGGCTGTTGTAGTCATTTACCGCGTAATGCTGTGTGCAGCGGTTGTCCCAGAATGCGATTGAGTTTGTTGCCCAGTTAAAGCGACACACGTTCTCGGGCTTGGCGAGGTGCTCATACAGCATATTCAGCAGCGCATCACTTTCGCTGCGGCTGAGATCCTTAATGTGTGAAGTAAAGTTGGCATTCACAAACAGGCACTTTTTACCGGTCTCCGGGTGAGTGCGTACTACCGGGTGTTCTACCGGTGGGGTTTTTTCATGCAGCCGCTCAAGTTGTTTGGGCGCCCATGATTGCGCCATGAAATCTGCTGGCATGCTGGCTGTAATGTCATGTATGGCGGTCAGTTCTGAAACAAATGCCTGCATCGTGGGTGACAGGGTTTCATAGGCTGTGTAGAGATTAAGAAACATTGTGTCACCACCGGCCGGCGGTGATGTTTCTGCAAACAGGATGGAGCCCATGGTTGGTTCCGATACATACGTCAGGTCGGTATGCCACTGGTTTGACTGATAGGCCATCTCGGCCGGGCCATCGTCCTGGCTGCGCAGTTCAATAATTTCCGGGTGCCCGTCGAGTGCCGGTATAAAGGGATGAACATGCAGTTCACCAAAGCGACGGCCAAAGTCTTTGTGCTGGTCCGGCGTAATCTTCTGGTCACGAAAAAATATGACGAGGTGTTCGAGTAGCGCGCTGCGAATTTCATTACTGGCCGTGTCGCTTAGTGGTTGGCTGAGGTCTACACCGTGAATTTCTGCGCCAATATTTCCGGACACGGGTTTGAGTTCTATTTCTTTGTAGGTCAACTTAGTTTGGCCCATTGTTGATACCAGTATTGATCGGATTGATGCTCTGCATTGCTCTGGGTTATTTCAGTATCCCATAGACGGGAAAATTTGAATGCCCTCGGGCAATGCGGGTAAACCTCATCAACCTCAAGGCGCAATGCCTGCAGTGTTGCTGCCTTTTCATCGGGATCAAATATTTCCTCAGAAATTTCCCCCGCTACGCCCATAGCTTGTAATGCTTGCTGGTCCACAACACTGACACGACCGTTAACCCGCACGGTAACGCCGCAACCCGGGATCATGAAAATGAGGCCAGCTTTCGGGTTGCTTTCGATATTTTCATAAGATTGAAACAGTTTATTGCCGGCGATATCAGGCAGTAATAATGTTCGTTCATCCAGTACTTTTACAAAACCGGGCTTACCGCCCTTGGGTGATGCATCACAATCGCCATTGGCACTGCTGGTAGCCATGACGACAAACGGGGCACTTTGAATAAACTGCTGTACTACCTCATCCATCACCGGCTTTATTTTGGCATTGATAGCTGGGTGCGGGTCGCCATGCTTTTGCTGTGCCAGATTCATGGTGGTCAGTATAGTTGAATCTGCAGAGCTACTCTTTTTTATCGCTCCAGCGGGTATCGGCTGTCTTGATGAAATCAGCATCGATCTTGGAGATATTCAGCTGTTTGGCCTTTTTTACAAACACACCCAGTGCTGCTTCGACAAACGGTGCAGGTACGACGGTAAGCAGGTCGCAGGCTTCCTGTGTAAAGCTGATATCTGAGTCCAGTCCGGTGGCGATGCGATAGATGCCCTGACCATCAAGACCTTTACCTTCGGGTAATTTGATATTGAACGGCTCGTTATGGCGGGTGAACCAGAATTCGTTACCACCGCGGAAGCCATAAGAGATTGGCATGTTCGGGAAGAACCGGCGCTCTTCCAGTTTGGTCTTGAAGCGCTCCAGCATCAGGATATTTTTAATCCTGAGGGCAAAATAGTCTTCAGCCAGTGAATGGGCTATTTCACGGTGCGGCTGGTATTCAAAGGTGCCATCAACTTCACACTCAAATACCTGGAATGCACCTTTTACCAGCAAGGGGCATTCCGGATCATCACGCCTTTCCGGTGTCGGCGACGGTATAAGTTCAAACGGAATGTCCCGCATTTTTTCTTCCGGCGGTACACCGGGATAGCCGAGTTCGACAACTGATTTTAATAACTCAGAGTCATACTCGATGTAATTCAGTGAGCATTTTCCGTGACGACGCAGATTTGTTGCCGTGTTGGAACTGGAGCGGCTGACCAGCAGCATCGAGTGCTGCTCGCAGATATCAAGCGGGAAGACGAGTGAATAGGGCCCGATACTGGTGATACCTTTTTCATTGGTCGTCGTGATCAATGCAAAGGGCATGGGAAAGAAAGAGGATGACTGGTAGAAGTTGTCCTTGATGCGTATCGGCACCAGGGCGTCATCAACAGCCTCTTCTGCTGCAGCAGATTTCATCGACACTTCACTCATCATATTTTTCCGGTCCGGGACACTTTGCAGTGTGTATGGATTGTTTTTGTGGCTATATAGGGGATACCCGTAAATCTCGCCAGACAAATGCCAGGGCGGATACAAGTCATTGATAATAAAAGAATAACAGAAATATTCTAAAGGTCTGTCTGTCCACTGAGTGAAATAATAACCCTGGCCCCTGCAGATGCGCCCATCCGGTTACGGGCATAAGCATGGATAGGCGCCGGGCTATGCTGGCTGAGCCTCAACAATAACCGCCATGGTGGATGCTCGATCGAGGTCTTCGCTAACCAGGCTCTTATCCCGGGTTAAGCGTATATCGTGATAGGCGGCGTCCTGGGGAAAAACCTTCAGGTAATCTTCCAGGCCTTGCCTGATTCTGGCTGGATCATCAAAAATGGCAATAGCATGGTAGTGCGCATCCTTACCCTCAATCCGCAGTATGACATCTGCACCATTACGCAGGTTTCGCCACCACTGATTTTCTGCAGCCGTGAAGCAGCGAATACTATTTTTGGTGCGTATGTAGCGTACGGGTGTCGTGAACTGTTTATTGCTTATACGACCGGTAAAGGTGATGAGCATAAGGCTCTTGCTCCAGAAAAAATGCAGGGGTGAGCGCAGTAACATCCGCATTATCGGGTTGATCACCCGGAAAAAGGGTTCAGGTAGTTTCATGGCTATGTACTTCGTTAATGGTTTTGCTCCACCAGGATGGTAAAGCTGCGATAGAATCAAGTACTGCGCCCGGTATGATTGCACCTTCAAGATCCTGTTTGCGGAACTTGCCGGTCCTGACAAGTATTCCAAACATACCGACTTGCTGTGCACCGTCGATATCGCCAACGATATCATCACCTATCATGACGGTTTCATCAGGCTTGCAGCCGATTGTTGTGAGCGCAACGCCAAAAAAAGCAGCCGAGGGTTTGCCCAGTACCACAGCTTTGCACCCGGCCGCATGTTCAAGTGCAGTGACAAACGGTGCTACATCCAGTCTTAAGCCATCAGCTGCTCGCCAGTAGCGAGTCATACCAAGGGCAATCAGTACCGGCGCAGGTTCTCCCATCAACAGGCGGAAGGCCTGGTTCAGCTTGTGATAGGTCCACTCATCACCTATGTCACCGATAATTACAGATGCAGCATTATCCATAGCTGCGTCATATTCTTTCACTGTAGTGAAATCTTCTTTGGTTGCCGCCGGTACGAACAGGACTGCAGGCCCGGGATTATTTTTAGCGAGCCAGTTACAGGCTGCAACGGGTGGTGTAAGGATAGCGTCGGCACTAACCTCCATGCCAAGCCGGGCCAGTTTTGCTGCGATTAAACGTCGCGGTTGGGAGGTGGTATTAGTAATGAAGAGGTGGGGAATACCTTGCTCTTTACACCAGGCCAGAGTTTCAGGGGCGCCAGGAACGACGTTGTCGTTCTGCCAAACCACGCCATCAAGATCAATCAACAGCCCCTGCATTTCCTTTCACCATTAGCAGTTGGTTTCAATACTCCTGCTGCCAGATATCCTTATTATAGTCCGTCCAGTTAGTATTTGGGCCAGCTATGTCGGTGCAGTTAGTTGCCAGGTCAGCTGCTGCGGTTGTCAGTGTTTTCAGTCTTATCACTATAGTGATGCTGCTCACCGTGATAGTCGCTCACTATGTATGCTTCGGCACCGGCCGGCTCAATCCATGCCGGCCCTAGTGGCACCTTGCCGGCGCCACCGGGGATATCAAGCATGTAATCAGGCTGGCACAGACCTGATACTCGACCACGCAATTCACGCATCAGTGATTGGCCCTGCCGGATGCTGGTGCGGAAATGTGCCGTGCCTGCAGCCCGGTCGGCATGGTGGAGGTAATAGGGTTTGATGCGGTTTTCCACCAGCGTGCGGAACAGTTGCTCAAGTGTCGCCGCATCATCGTTAATGCCTTTGAGGAGAACGCTCTGGCTCAGCATGGGAATGCCATTGTCTACGAGCAGGGCACAGGCATCTCGCGCGGCAGCCGTCATTTCGCGCGGATGATTGCTGTGTAATACAACGTATACGGCCGTATCAGTTCGCAGCGCATCAATTAGTGCAGCTGATACGCGTTCCGGACTGACTACCGGCACACGCGTATGAATGCGAATAACCCGTACATGTTCAATGTTGCTCAGTTCAGCAACTATTTGGCTAAGGCGGCGCGGTGACATTAACAGCGGATCCCCTCCTGAAAGAATGACTTCCCAGACTTCTTCATGATCACGAATGTAAGCAAGCGCCGTCGTAAGTTCCTCTGTCGACAGCACGCCGTTTTCTCCCTGGCCAACAGTCTCGCGTCGAAAACAGAAGCGGCAATAGACAGGACATACTTTAATAGGGGTTAGCAGCAGCCTATCGGGGTAGCGGTGGATGATGCCGGGCAGGGGCGAGTGGGACTCGTCACCGATTGGGTCGGAAATGTCCTCCGCATCGAAGTCGAGTTCGCGTGTATCCGGTATGAACTGTTTGGATATTGGGTCGTCAGGAATTGCAGGATTTATGAGATCCAGCATGGCAGGCGTGATCGCGACCGAAAATTTGCTGGCAACCTGTTCAAGACTGCTGGCGTCAGCTTCTCCAACAATACCCGCTGCCGTCAGATCAGTGATTGAGCTGATTCCCATTCCGAATTTCATAGTGTGTGGACTAATCAAGGGCAAAGTTGTTTTCGTCATGCTGGTTGTCTTCCTGAGATTGGCAGTAGCTAGCGAGTTGCTCAGCTTGCACCTTCACGTAGATTGGCACTGAACCAAGTTGCGCGTAGCCATAGTATCAGCCAGCCGGTTTTTCCGAAAAAGCAGGTGCTGGATGCTATGTCGACTCAAGGCGGCCGTTGTGCATTTCGCGCACAGCGCGAGGTGAAAGCATATTTATCCGCGCGGTGGTGAATAGCTATTTCCCGCCGCTTGATCAGATATCACTATCGATTTTACATAGTCCCAATTGGCTCGTGCTGCACGACGAAATGTGCTTATTGTTTGGCTCAAAATCGTGAATGTGTTGCGCATGACTATCAGGATCAATTATTGGCAGTACTTGAAGATGAACGTGTATTGAAATTGTTTTCTGAACATCAAGTAGGGCGTGGCGGGTCCTAATTTGACGGTGTAGAACAGTGCTGTGTTCTATTGAGCGCCATATTCTGGAACTGAGCTCGCGAAATGCCTGGATAGGCTTGCTGCTTCGAGCTGTTTCCAAGCGCCGTGGTGTCGCGCTGGGTTTGAATATTATGTTAATTCAAAGCGCAGAATCCGTGCAGAATCCCCCGAAAATTGAGTGCTAGGCGCATATAAACAATAATATTTTTTACACGCTACGCGGCGTATAGAGTCATCGTGGCCAGTGCGAAGAAGTTCAATTTCGGCTGCAAAACAATAAGAATAATAGTTGAGAGGGCGACCTGTGGTTGCAAGGGGTATGTTGGCTAATCATTTTGTCTTTGCGGTTGCTTGTACGCTGCTTTCATTCGCCGTTGGTGCGCAATCACTCGACCCAAGTCCTAATCTGCCGGATCAACTCACGCCAGGGGGGCTGCTGCCCCAAATGGAAAACATAGAGCTTCCACAAGTGGATCCGGAGATTTTCGTGATTCCGCCGGTCCGCGAGCGGGGGGCGATATTTGAAGGTGGCGCGCAACTCCAGGTAAGTGAATTTGATCTTTACATTGACCCCATTCTTGCTCGCAATGCCGGCGACAAACTGAATGAGCGTGCGCAGGGATATCTCAGCGACAGAGTTGTCGTGCAGCCCCAATACGGCTACACGCTGGCTGACCTTGAGTCGATGGCTGCAGATATTAGCGAGCTTTACCGGGAATCCGGATTCTTTTTGGCGTTGGCTTATATACCTGTGCAAAAGGTTAAAAACGGCATCGTGCGCGTCAATGTTTTGCCTGGTGAGCTTAGCGCCGTCAATGTCGAGGGCAACGAACTCTATTCAACGTCCACGATCATGGCCCCATTTAAAAATCTTATTGGTGAGCCTGCTGAGCTGGATCAGCTTCAAGGTGCGGTGCTCGAGGTGCGCGACTTCCCGGGGCTAATGCCAATCGCAGTATTAAGGCCCGGGTCGGAAGTAGGTAGCAGCGAACTTACTCTTAGAGTCGCGGAGCAGCCCATGAACTTTTCGGTAACGGGCGACAATTACGGCACGGTGGTTAACGGAAAGTACCGCGTCATTGGCTCGATGGTGTGGAACAACCCGCTGGGACAAGCAGGTCGATTGAAAGTAGATATTTTGCAGACCTTCGACCCAGCTGAAAATACCTTTGGCAGCATTTTCTACGAAAGCCCTATTGCTCGCAGCAGTTGGTCACTTGGTGCGAATATCTATACCAACCAGTTTGAAGTTGGCGCGATTGGTCAGAATCTCGGGCTGCAAGGTGAGTCAGCAGTTGCCGGCTTGTTTGTAAAAAAGCAGTTTAAACGCAGCCGTACTTTGAACATCAGTGTTGATGGGGCGCTGAATGTGAAGCGAGCTTCGTTCGACTCACCCTTTGCCGCGACCGGGGAGAGGGAAGACAAACTCTCGGTTATTACACTGGGCGGGAACTTCGATACGGTAGATAGCCTTGCAGGAGTAACCGGAATTATGCAGTTCCGTATATGGCTCGACCTGGGAGTAGCGGATTTTCTGGGTTCAATGTCTGCAGACGGCAATTGTAACTCGACCCGTCAGGGTTATCCCGAAGCTTCTTCTTGTGCCGGCAGTTTCCCTTACGCCGGCGGTGATTTTACCAAGATCGGAATTTCTCTGCAGCGATTGCAGGAAATCACAACCTACAACTCGCTGCTTTTTCGTGGTTATTACCAATTCTCTAATGATCTGCTGGTATCCCTCGAACAAGTTGCGATAGGCGGCCCTTATAGTAACCGCGGTTATCCCGTTTCTCAGGCGCTGGTAGACAAAGGCGGATATGCCACGTTCGAGTGGATCTACAATTTTGCAGGCCGCTTTCCTGAATTCACAAAAATGAGTGGCATCCGCAGCTACTCACTTTGGAACTGGTTTCTGTTTACCGACTACGGCGGAGGTCGGAAAAACGACCCGTTTCCCAATGAAGAGTGAAACAGTTGATCTCTACAGCTTCGGCGGTGGTCTGGAAATGGCCTGGGATGTCGGCAAGCGCTCGAACATAAACTTCAGATTTGAACTGGCAACTCCGCTTGGCGGTAAGCCGCCATTGGCGATTGATGATGAAGACCCGCGTTTCTGGGGGCGCCTCACCTACAGTTTCTGAACAGTGAACATACAGCTATTAAAAGAATAAATGCTGAGAGCAAATGAGTCAGGTTTATCGCGCCAACAGCATGGAGCAGCAACAATGAAAAAAGCCAGCACTTCAGTCTTAAGACCGGAGATTAGAATTCAGATCAGAACCTTGCTTGCAAAACCATTTCTGGTTGCAGCGACAGCGGCGTGGTGTTTTGCCGGTGGCGCTACGGCTCTTGCGAGTCCAGAGGGAGGGCAAATCGTCGCAGGGCAGGGACAGATCAGTCGGCCAGATGCCACTTCAACCCAGATTACGCAGGCAAGCGATCGAATTGCGATTGACTGGCAAACATTCAACGTTGCTAACAATGAGTCAGTCAACTTTGATCAACCGACGGCTGATTCCGTTGCGCTAAACAGAATCCTTGATCAGAACCCCAGCCAGATTTTTGGTGCAATCAACGCCAACGGCCAGGTTTTTCTGTTGAACCCGAATGGCATGATTTTTGGTGAATCGGCACAAATAAATGTTGCAGGCTTGCTGGCCACTTCTATGGACCTTCGCACCGACGATTTTATGAGCGGCAATATTCAGCTTGAAGGGGGCGAAGGAGGTCTTATTCATAATCAGGGCGTGTTGCAGGCGGCACCCGGTGGCTATGTCGTGCTTGCTGGCGGAGCTGTATTGAATGAGGGCGTCATTCTTGCGGACCTCGGCACCATTCAGCTGGCAGCAGGTAGCACGGCCACGCTGGATTTCCAGGGCGATGGCTTGCTGTTGTTTGAAGTTGATCAGGCAATTGCAGACAGCATTGTGGGTGTTGATTCCGCTGTAGCCAACAGTGGTGAACTGATTGCGAACGGCGGTCGAATTTTGCTAACCGCATCTGCTGCCCGCGATGTCTATGCCAATGTTATCAACAACACAGGGGTGGTCCGCGCTAACAGAATTGAAAATATTGGCGGCGTGGTGCATTTGGCCGGCAGTGGCGGTGACGTTGTGCATAGCGGCACTATTGATGTTTCCGGTGATGCCGCATCTAACGGTGGTGAAGTTGTCATGACCGGCGATCGGGTTGGCCTGTTTGGCAGCGCTGTAGTTAATGCAGACGGTGGTGTCGGCGGCGGTAACGTCTACATCGGTGGCGGCTTTCAGGGCTCTAACGCTGCAATAGATAATTCGGAACTTACATTTGTTGGTGACGATGTGACTATTGCTGCCAATGCCAGCGTTAATGGCGATGGTGGCGAGGTCATTGTCTGGTCCGATGGGCGAACAATATTTGCCGGTGAGATCACCGCACGGGGTGGCGACCAGTCCGGCGACGGTGGCTTTGCTGAGGTTTCGGGCAAAAGTCACCTGATAATGGATGGCGATGTTGATCTGCGGGCTCCTACCGGAGAAACAGGCACCTTGCTGCTTGACCCGACAAATATCCGGGTTGTTGCTGTCGTGCCTGGCGTTGAAACGGCGGCTGAACTTACTCAAGTAGATGAGTTCACAGATCTTGACCTGGCTTTGGCTGCAGATCTTCAGGTAGACAGAACATTTTCGTACCTCGGCGTCGATAAAATTAATACGGCCACCAGCAATGTAACGTTGCAGGCAACGCAGGACATCGATTTTGAAACGTCGGTCCTTAACGCTAATACTGGCGTAGGACTGGCTGCAACGGCGCACGCAGGCTCGACGAGGCGTGAAAGAGGCGAGACCACTGGCGTGGCGGGTACGTTCACTTTCAATGCGGGTGCTTCGATAGTTAACAACAGTGGTGCTGCATCTGCGCTTAACGCACGCAGCATAAGTCTGTTTGCCGGAACCGGAGGCGTAGGTTCTTTAGCTGCACCGCTAACATTGACTACGAGTGGCGCTATCTCGGCTGGTTCAACAAACGGCGGTATACGGTTGTCCTCGCCTGGCAGTATGCAGGTTAATGCCATGAGTGCTGCCGGCGACATTGTTTTCCGCATCGACACGGATGATTCTGGAGCGGATATTTTAAACATTGTGGCGGACTCTGCATCTTCCGGCGGTTCGGTTAGCTATGTGGGTTCCGGTGATGATGTTTTGCAGTCGAGCGATGGTGGCGGCTCTGCGTGGAACCTTCAAGGTGGGCTGGCGTTAAATGGCAATTCTGCATCAGGATTTACTGCTCTTCAGGGCAATTCCGATACGTTGAACGGCACAAATGCTGCTGATGTATTTGCAATCAGCTCAAGTAACGGTGGGACTGTAGGTGCGTTCACGTTCGCCGGCATGAACAATTTGAATGGCCTCGGCGGGACGGACACCTTCGCCTTTAATGGCGGCAGCATTAGTGGCGGCATCGACGGCGGCGGCAGCACGGACCTGCTGGACTACACCAGCGCGGGCGGTGCTGTGGTGGTTAATCTGAATAATGCAACCGCGACAGGTATAGGCACGAACGTTACGAACGTTGAGGGGATGCTCGGTAACGGCGCGGGCAGCACCACCATCGAGGCCACCACTAATGCTGCGGCCGGTAAACGCGAAGGTGTCCGTCCCGCCGAGGCCAGTCAAATTGTTCATGCCGGCGACCGTGAACGCACCTACAGTCCCACCGTTACTTGAGCTGAT
>PVMK01127034.1_pt1 | contig 23394 bp, 30 predicted proteins | sample 1853481 | NCBI WGS metagenome assembly PVMK01 (sample SAMN08533507, study PRJNA380276) | Marine sediment metagenome, whole genome shotgun sequencing project. | reverse complement strand
CTTGCCTGAATCGCTGATTCAACTGATCCAGACTGGAGCGGTAACTGCTGGATGCACGCACATAAACATTCTTTCCCGCCAGGTCTTCAATAGTCTTGATGGCTGGCGCCGAAGGTCCGGTGACCAGTACTTCAGATAATTCCCTGCTCACGGGTTTGGTGAAATCAATAAGCTCATCACGTTCGGCTGTGATGGTAAGACCGGCAGCCGCGATATCCCCACGGCCTTCGATCAGGCCGGGTATCAACTCGTCCCTGGCCACTGGAATAAAAACCACGTGAACCCGGAGCTGCTTCTTCCCCAGGCGCTTGTTTATGAACTCCTCGAACATCTTGAACAGCTCATAGGTCAGGCCTTTCTCTTGCGGTCCATCCAGGAAATAACGCCCCAGGCCATAGACGGTCAATACACGAATGACACGCTGCTGCTCCATGGTGTCGAGGTCTCCCGTCCTGCGACGCGAAAGCAAATTGAATTGAGGTTGTTGCTGTTCGTCAGGAGATGCCAAGTCTTGCTCATCTGCTGCCCCGCTCGCTGGAATTTCCGTCATGCGTTCGGCAGGCGCCTCGACCGAAGTTTCAACTGCCTCCACAAGCGCCCGCCCTTCAAGCATATCGGCTGGATCGGTGGCCTGCTCTTCGCATGCTACGAGTGCAACAACCGTTAAACACATAATGAGTATTAAATTCAGATACTTAATTTTCAAAAGCATGGAATCTTCCAATTGATTCTTTATCAAAAAATACTGTCTGCCAACAGCATAATGGCAGTATTCCGAAACGGGAAGGTAAATTTGAAATGCTTCGTCAATATAAATCTGAATTGCCCCGGGAAAATAAATCTGGGTGGCCCCGGGATTCTCAATTCGAAAAGCGCCGCGACAAAATTTCAAGACCACCAAAGAAAATTGATTTAATTTTGAGCAATAAATTCGCTTCATCGCAAAAAAATATCTTGTGAAATTTTCAGGATCTTTTGCTATTCAGCAACTTGGAAATTTCATGTGAGACTGGCCTTGAGAAAAACCTCATAACTATGAAATTTCTGCCGTTGACAACTTCGGGGTGCGGGAGTAAATTTAATCCCCCGTTCAAAAGAAGCCCATCAGCCGGACGGCCGACCCGCCGGAAGGCAGCGAAGGGCGACAGAAAAACGGACAAGTGCTCAGGTGGTACTGAGTACGTCACCCAGACCGGACTCTGTAAATGCCGGTCGTACCACTGACAAGGGTGACTCGAGAGGGAGAACGCGATCCCTCGAGATAGACGCCAGGAGGGTTAAACCTCAACAGGCCACCAAGACTGGAACGAGCTTCGGCTCGGGAAGATCGAAAGGTTGGAAGAAGCTTCGGCTACTGACGACCGGCGGACCGGAAAGCGCGAGCTGGAAGGACCGACAGGCGGACAGGATGCGAGTCCCGGAAGCCGGCGGCGAAGCAGGCGCGAGCCAGCGGAGCCGGAAGGCCGGAAGACGTCGATAAAGAAAGACGGGTACAGAAGTCCCGTGACCGGAGGCCAGCAGCAGAGAGCTGAGAACCGGGTAAAGTTGGAAAGGCCCAGGAGGATCTGCAGTCCACCATCAGCGGAGTTCCGATACTTCTACGGAGAGGAGGCTTACGCCTCCTCTCTTTTTTTGCCCTGGAAATTCTTCCCGGGATCACTCTCGCCGGAACTTGCAGGCGCCAAAAGCCTGTATATTGCGTATCTCTGAAACATTAGCGGGGCTTTTGCGGGTCAGATTCGTACTACAATTGCAATTGAACAATAGACCGGTCTTTACCAGATGGAACAAGCACAAACAAACAAAACAGCCATCCGGATCAGGGACCTGGTCTTCCGTCGTGGCCGCAATACCATCCTCGATGGCATCAGCATGGATATTCAGCGGGGATCCATTGTCGCTTTCATGGGTCCAAGCGGCGTTGGCAAAAACGACCATTCTGCGGCTGATTTCCGGCCAACTGAGGCCGGATGAGGGAACCATTGAAGTCAATGGGCAGATGGTAACCGCGATGTCCGATCGGGAACTGCACCACTTCCGCCGTAACATCGGTGTTCTGTTGCAGGACGGGGCGCTGTTCACTGACCTGACGGTGTTCGAAAACATCGCGACTCCTTTGCGTGAACACACAGACCTCCCGGAACCCCTGCTTCGCCGCCTGGTGATGATCAAGCTCAACGCGGTGGGCCTGGGTGGAATCGAGGACCTCATGCCGCATGAATTGTCAGGCGGCATGGCGCGCCGGGTTGCTTTTGCCCGGGCGGTTGTCCTCGACCCCCGCATCATGCTGTACGACGAACCCATGACAGGGCTGGATCCCGATTGCCGTTTCCACCGTCCGGACGCTGATGCGTGAAACCAACGACGTCCCTGGGCCTGACCAGCATCGTGGTCACGCATAATGTGACCCAGATGAGCCAGTTGGTCGACTACTGTTACATCATCGCTTCAGCAAAAATTGCCGGAGAAGGTCCCGCCGGAAGAGCTCAACCTGAGCTCCGAGCCGAGTGTAAACCAGTTCATGAATGGCAAAATGGAGGGGCCGATCCCTTTCCACTACCAAACACCCGGCACACCCTGGGGGCTGTTGGACTGATGGGAAATTACACCACCAGGCTGACAGGGCCTGTTGCACAGAGCGGCCAGTGCCTCCTGTTCCTGGTGAGGATGATTTCCGGCATCCGTTTCAGCGCCTCACAAGTCCGGTCCGTTTTGCAGCAGACCTACCTGATCGGCGCACGCTCGCTGGTCATTATCATGATCTGCGGCTTTTTCGTCGGCATGGTGTTGTCACTGCAGGCGATCAATGCCCTGGAGCAATTTGGCGCTTCCGACCAGGTCAGTCTGCTGGTGGTCAAGTCCCTGTTCCGCGAACTTGGGCCGGTCCTTACCGCCCTTCTGTTTGCCGGCCGCGCCGGCACTTCGGTCACTGCCGAGATCGGGCTGATGAAGGCCACCAACCAGATCGAAGCCATGGAACTGATGGCCATCGACCCCATCCAGGTCATCGCCCTGCCACGTTTCGTAGCCGGCTTGATCTCGTTGCCCCTGCTTACAGCCATGTTCAACGCCCTGGCCATCCTGGGCAGCGTTGTATTCTCTATCGGGGTAATGGACCTGGATCCCGGTATTTACTGGAGCAAGCTGCAGGAAGGCGTTTATTTCTACAAGGACTTCGTCGGCGGCATCTGGAAGAGCCTGGTATTCGGTGGCCTGGTCAGCCTGATCGCTGTATTCTTTGGTTATACGGCCAAACCAACTGGCGCCGGTGTGGGCACGGCAACCACCAACACAGTGGTGGTGAGTTCGGTGCTCATCCTTGTATTCGACTTTATAATGACATCGTTTTTTACCTGAGGTACCCAAATGCGCCCTAATTACAAGGTGGAACTCGCATCCGGCATTTTCCTTCTGCTTGGAATCGCCGCCCTGGTCTGGCTTGCAATGCGAGCAACCGACTACGGGCAGGACATTGGCAAAGACACCTACAGGATCAGCGCCCGCTTTACCAATGTCGCCGACCTCAGGGTAAAAGCGCCGGTCAAGATTGGTGGCGTGACAGTCGGCATGGTCGAATCCATCGTGCTGGATCCTGTCATGTTTGAAGCGGTGGTGAATATGAACATCGCGTCGCGGTTCAATGAAATCCCTTCCGACACAGGTGCGTCGGTGTTTACCTCGGGTGTGCTCGGTGACCGGTACATCGGCCTGGAACCCGGTGGTGCGCCGGACGTGCTGGTCGATGGCGATGAACTATTCATCACCCAGTCTGCGCTGATCCTGGAGCAGATCATCGGCAAATACCTGTTCAATGCCGGCTCATCGGAGGAAACGAAGTGATGAGGTTACTTGCTTACACCTTGTTCCTATTGCTTGGAACCAGCCTGGCAGGCGCAAACACTGTGGATGAGCGCGATCCGGTCACCATTATCACCCAGGCCACCAACAACATATTCGAAGTGCTGGACGGCCGCAGAGCTGAATTTACAGAAAACCCTGAAACTGTTGGCAGACGTCGTCAGGGAAAACATGCTGCCGCTGATCGACACGGTATATTCCGCCCGCCTGATTCTCGGCCGGGCCGGCCGGGAAGTTTCACCGGAACAACTGCTTGCCTTTTCCGACGCCCTGAGCGACGTTCTGATCAACCGCTATTCCGACAGTCTGATCGAATTCACTTACGAAGAACTACTGCAAGTGATGCCCATGAAGGGCAAGAACACGGACAAAGCTCACCCGGGTTCGCACCCGTATCAGGCTGACCACGGGCGGTTTTGTGCCCGGTGGACTTCGCTTTTCACAAGACCGACCAGGGCTGGAAGGCATTCGACGTAACCGTCGAGGGCATCTCCTACGTGATCACTTTTCGCAACCAGATATCACCCAGGGTGCAGGCAGACGGCATCGAAAAAGTGACCGCAGACATCATTGCAGGTAGCGTAAGCTTCGATGAGTGACAGCAGTATCCACACGGGAGATGACGGAACGGTGCACTTGGCGGCGAAATGAACTTCATGTCCACGCCAGGCATGTACCGGGAACTCGAAAGCAGATTTACAGACAGTGGCTCCATCCTGAACATTGACCTGGCCGGAATCAATCACGCAGACAGCTCTGGCCTGGCGCTGCTGCTCGAGTGGCAGGCAATGGTCAACCGGCTGGATCAGCAACTGCATATCACCAATGCACCGGAAAACCTGTTGCGCCTGGCCAGGCTGTGTGAAGCGGACAAGCTGATGGATATTTCCGGCAGGGAAAACCGGGACGATGATTCGATATGACCGTATAAAAATGCACCCTTTGCTGTACAGGTCCTGTGTCGTCCTGTTGGTGCTGCTGCTCAGTGCCTGCGCCACCCAGCCCACCACCATGACCGACCCGGAGCGCGATCCCTGGGAGTCCTATAACCGCAAGATACATGCATTCAACATGGGTTTGGACAAGGCCATATTACGGCCGGTCGCAAAGGGCTACGATTACATCATGCCGGATGCCCCGCAGCGTGGTGTGCGGAATTTTTTCCGTAACCTGGCTTACCCGGTAATCTTCCTCAACCTGCTCCTCCAGGGCAGGTTTGAAGACTCCCTGACGGCCACCGGCCGATTCCTGATTAATACAACAATCGGCCTGCTTGGCTTTTTCGACGTCGCCAGCAAAGAAGGCATTCCTGAATATAACGAGGACATGGGCCAGACACTGGCGGTCTGGGGCTGGAAAGACAGCCGCTACCTGGTGATGCCCTTTATTCGGTCCTTTTACGGCCCGCGATTTCCTCGGCCGCGGGCTTCTACGGATACTTCCACCCGGTCAGTTACTGGGCACGGGAACATAATAACTATCTTCCAATGGCCGTAGACCTGCTCACCCTGCGCGCATCACTGCTGCCCTTTGATAAAGACATCGATAACGCCAACGATCCCTACACCCTGATCCGCGATGCCTGGCTGCAAAGACGTGAATTCCTGATCTACAACGGAGACCCCCCGGCGCCGGACTACGATGCCTTGCTGGAGGATTACTAGGCCGCTTGCGGCCGACTGGTTTTGGGCTGGTCGCGCCCAAGGACGCTCCTACAAGGCTTGTTGCAGCAAAGGCGCTGGGCTAAGCTGAATGACCGTGACTTGCCATAATAAAAACTCGGGCTTTGGGTCTCTATTGCTGACTGTCTTGCTGGCGCTTGGCGCTTGCGATGACGGGGAGCGGGCAGCATCTGCGGAAGATTCATATTCTGTCTACCGGCACTCGATGGACGGTGCCCCAAGTAACCTGGATCCAGCGCGGGCTTCGACTATTTATGCCAATTTCCTCGCGGTAAACCTTTACGACACGCTATACCGCTATAAATACCTCGCTCGTCCATACGAACTGGAACCTAACCTGGCCGAAAGCCTGCCACAGGTATCGGCGGATGGATTGACCTACACGATCAGGATCAAACCGGGTGTTCACTTTATCGACGACCCGGTTTTTCCCGGAAGGCAAAGGCCGGCCTGTAAACGCCCGGGATTTCGTCTATTCCATCAAGCGGCATTTTGCCCCGGAAACACGGGCCCAGGGAGCCTGGCTGTGGCAAAACAGGATCGTGGGACTGGACGAATGGAAAGAAAATGGATCGGACCATACGCAGGAGGTCGCCGGACTTCGCGCACTGGACGACCGGACGATCCAGATTCAGCTGATCTCACCCTACCCCCAACTATTGCACACGCTGACCCAAGGCTTCTCCGCCATTGTTCCACGCGAGGCAGTGGAGTTTTATGGCAAGGAACTGGCAGTACATCCGGTGGGATCGGGGACCCTACCGCCTGGCGTCCTTCAATTCCGCGCGTGCGGTCCTGGAACGCAATACGGGTTTCAGACAGGAGCCCTTCAGCCTGGAAAATGAAGGTTATAACCCGGCCCTGCAATCCACCTACGGCCTGGAACAACTTGAAGGCCTGCTGCCACCCTTCATGGACCGCATAGAAGTGGAATTCATCGCCGAGGACGCAGCCCGCTGGAATGCGTTCATCGCCGGTGAACTGGATTTTGTCAAAACTCCTGTAAGTCAGCTCGACCAGGTACTCGAAAGCCGCGACCCACCGATGCTGAAGCCACCCCTGGCTGATGACTTCCACCTTCAGGCCAGCCTGGAATCGGGATTCGTCCGTACCGATTTCAACATGGATGACCTGCGCATCGGCTACCACCCGGACCCTGAGCAAAACACCCGTAACAAGGCGTTGCGCTGCGCGATCATCAAGGCCTTCGACTGGGAGAAGCGCAACGAGATTTTTTACTACGGTATCGGGCAGGTGTTTCCCGGCATCATCCCCCCGCTTGCACCTGAATTTGATCCGGATCAGGACAAGACGGCCATCAGCCGCGACCTGGATGCTGCGCGCAAGCTGCTCAGAAGTAATGGTTGGAACGCCGGTAATCTGCCCGGACCTGGAAATTGGGTTTACATCCGGTGTCACCGAACGCCAGATGTTCGAACAGTTCAGAAGTTTCATGGCTGACACCGGCTATCCGCGGGACAAGATTCACTCACTGACCTTTGCGACTTACGGTGACTACGCGCAAGCCTATCTCAACCGTAAAGTCATGCTGATGACGATTGGCTGGACCATGGACTACCCGGACGCTGAAAACACCATCCAGTTGTTTTATGGTCCAAACGCGTCACCCGGGTCCAACAGCGCCAATTACAACAATGAGGAATTCAACCGCCTGTACCAGGCCAGTTCCACCATGCAGGCCTCGCCGGCCCGAACCTCCATTTACCGCAAAATGAACCGCATTCTGATTGAAGATTGCGTGACCATCAGCGGCATCTCGCGCAAGTTGATCCTGCTTTGGCGGCGGGACCTTGCCATGCTGCCGGATCGCTCGTTCCTGGGCGGCCATTTTTTCCGCTTCGCCGCGCGGGGCGAAATCAACAATAAAAACATGGCCAAACAATAATGCGGGTCATCCTGTTCAAAATCATTCATGGCCTGTTGTTGATCCTGGGTGTTACCTTCATCAGTTTCCTGCTGATGGTCTGGTTCGGACCGGACCAGACTTACACGCTGATCGGTAAAAACGCCACCGCCAGTCAAATCGCGGAAGTCCGCCATCAGCTGGGTTATGACCAGCCTTTTACCCGGCGCTACCTGGATTACCTTGTGGAATTGTTCACGCTTGACCTGGGCGCTTCGAACTCATCCGGCGAGCCGGTCAGCAGCATCCTCAAGCGCACCCTGCCCGTATCACTGGCGCTGATGCTGCCAGATTCATTATCGGCAACCTGCTGGGCATCGCACTGGGGACTGCTCGCTGCATTTCGAAGGGGGACATGGAGCGATCGCCTGATCACCGGACTGTCGGTGACCGGCATGAGCATCAGCTTCCTGATCATAATCATCGCCCTGCAGGTACTGCTCAGCACACCTTACGGGCTGGACCTTTTCCCCGGCGCGTGGCTGGCAGGTAGACGGGCCTGTCATCCTACCTGGCCTACGTAACGGTTCCGACCCTGTCGCTGATCATGGTGACGCTGGGATACAACACGCGCTTTTACCGGGCTGTATTCGTCGAGGAGTCATCCAGGGAACACATACGTACCGCGCGTGCATTCGGCGCTTCACCGGCAACGCTTATGTGGCGGCACGTGTTGAAAAACAGCCTGGTGCCGGTAACCACGAGGTTCATGTTCTCAATACCGCTGGTCGTCATCTCAGGCAGCCTGCTGATCGAAACCTACTTCGGAATTCCCGGGATCGGTAAAGTTAGCTTTGATGCAATTACCAGCGGCGACCAGCCCTGTTTTGAAGGCTGTTGTCGGGCTCACGGCCGTGGCGTTCGTACTGATACAGATCGTGGCTGACGTCATTTACCGGCTTGTCGACCCGAGGATTGCCTGATGAAAACGCCACGGGCACTCACCCTGTCGATGGTATTCCCCGGCTATGCCTTCGAGCCCGGTCCGGCACGTGGCCGCGCCTGGTTCAGGCTGCGACAGGACAAATCCGGCCTGCTTGGCCTGGCCATCGTCATCGTATATTTTTTCCTCAGCCTGGGTGTGCTGTTCGGCTGGCTGGGGCAGGGTTGGTCGGTAGCTGACGGCGGCCGGTGGGAACCCGCCAGCGTGAATCACTGGCTGGGAACCAACCTGCTGGGGCAGGATATTTTCCAACGGGCGGTTTTCAGTACGCGCACCGCCTTCGAGATCGGGCTGGTGGTATCCCTGCTGTCTACACTACTGGGAGCGCTGCTTTGGGTCGCTGGCCGGTTGGTACAATGGCAAACCCGGGCGAAGCTGGGTGGACGGAAGCATCCTGTGGCTGATGGGCGTACTGGACTCCATTCCCTTCTACCTGTTTGTCGCCGCGGTTGCCTACGCCCTTCAGGGCTGGCCCTGGGCCATGCACGTGGCCATGATCGCAACGTTCTGGACCACCACCGGGCGCCTGGTCCGGGCTGAGGTCATGCGCATCAAGTCCCGTGAATTCGTTTTATCAGCCCGCACCATCGGCTTGCCCACCCCCCTGATCCTGTTGCGCCACGTGTTGCCCAATACGCAGCACATCCTGCTGGTTCAGGCCACCATTGCTTTTGTCGCCGCAATTAAAACCGAGGTGATTCTGAGTTTCCTGGGCCTGGGCGTACACGACGGTGTCAGCTGGGGCCTGATGCTGGCGGAAAGCACCCAGGAAGTCCTGGCCGGGCATTTCAATAACTTCCTTGCCGCATCACTCATGCTGTTTGTGTTGTTGCTGGGTTTCAACCTGCTTTCCGATGCCCATGCAGGATGCCTTCGACCCCAGGCAGGCCTCTTTGTGAGCAAGGCTGTTCTAACCGTCAGGAATCTGAGTGTCTCGTTGCAGACAGGCCCCAGGGCAGGCCCGTGTAGTGGACAGGCTCAGCTTTTCACTGCACAGTGGTGAAATCCTGGGACTGGTTGGCGAGTCCGGTTGCGGCAAGTCAATCACGGCGGCGGCCCTGATGGGATTAATCCCCTCAACGGCAGGAAGCGTTAAAGCAGATGAAATCATGCTCGGCGGCAAAAATCTCGCTCAACTGGACGAGGCCAGCTTGCGCCGCGTCAGGGGCAGCGAGATTTCCATGATTTTCCAGGAGCCTCTAACCGCGCTCGACCCGGTCTTTTCCATCGGCAGCCACTTGTCCACGGTAATCCGCCGGCACCGTGGAGAAAACAGGCGGCAGGCGAAGCGCTCATCTGTCGAAATGCTGGAGCGCGTCGGAATGGCGGACGCCCGCCGGATCATGCACAGTTATCCGCACCAGCTTTCCGGGGGTATGAGGCAGCGCGTCATGATTGCGATGGCCATGGCCTGCCGGCCCAAAGTACTGATCGCTGACGAACCGACCACCGCCCTGGACGTGACCACCCAGGCCCAGGTGCTGGAACAGCTCAGAGAACTTGGGCAGAGCTTCGGCACCGCTATCTTGCTGATTACCCACGACCTCGGCGTGGTCGCACAGACCTGCGACCGGGCGCTCATCATGTACTGTGGCAGGATCGTCGAGGAAGCCCCGGTCGAGGACCCTGTTCACGGCGCCTGCACATCCTTATACGGCGGGTTTGCTGGCCGCCGTGCCGCGGATCAGCAGTGCCGGGGTTCAGCGGGTCCGGGCAATCCCCGGCCTGGCGCCTCACCCGGCCGCGCTCCCCGATGGCTGCCACTTCGCAGATCGTTGCGCCAGGGCTGACCGCAATGCCGGACCCTGACACCCCGGATGCAGGCCGTGGATGGGCAGAAGAGTATCCACCGGTATGCCTGCCACCACCCATTATCCTGCCCATTGAGTTTTACCTCCGATGCGGACTGACTCTCCCTTACTCAGTGTTCGCGACCTGGTAGTCAAATACCGCGCCGGGAACGAAAGAGGTGACTTCCTGACTGCGGTTAATGGGGTCAGCTTCGATATCCACGCCGGCAGCATTTTCGGCCTGGTGGGCGAATCCGGTTCCGGCAAGACCAGCCTTGCCCATTCCATCATGCAACTGCTTCCCCCTGCGGCGGGTGAAATACTGTTTCACGGTGAAGACCTGGCCCATATGGATGAGGCCAGCCGGCAAAATACACGCAGGAACATCCAGCTTGTTTTCCAGGACCCCCTGGCCTCACTCAGCCCGCGCCGGAGTATCCTGCAGAGCCTGATCGAACCGCTGGACCACTTCCGGATCGATGCCGCGGAACAGCGTCATGCCCGGGTCTGCAGGGTGCTGGAAACGGTCGGGCTGGAACCGGATATGTTGCAGCGCTATCCACATGAATTGTCCGGCGGGCAGAGACAGCGCGTGGCGCTGGCCAGGGCGCTGGTCACAGAACCGGAACTGATCATAGCCGACGAAGCCGTTTCTTCCCTGGATGTATCCGTCCAGGCGCGGATTATCGAACTGGTCCTGGAATTGCGGCAACATCTGGGCATCGCATTTCTGTTCATCGCACACGACCTGGCTGTTATCCAGCAACTGGCGGACCGGGTGGGCGTCATGTACCTCGGAAAAATGATCGAAACCGCGCCTGTAGACAGACTGTTTCACCAGGCTGCGCACCCCTATACCCGCGCATTGCTTGAAGCCGTGCCGGTGCCCGACCCGGCGCATGCTAAACCTGTCGTGTTGCAAGGCGAGCCGCCTTCAGCCCTGACCCCACCGTCAGGCTGCGCATTTCACACCCGCTGTCCCCGGGCCGTGGAACAATGCCGTGTATTGGAACCCCCCGAGGAACAAATCAACGAAACAGGGGAAAAAAGAACCACCCATAATGTAAGCTGTCACCTGTGGAAAGAGTAATGAATGAAATCGTAATGAAAAATTTCCCGAGAAATATGTCCTTCGTATCTTTGCTTCTCATCATCCTGGCCGGTACCGCCTGTAGCCCAGAGCATCATCAAGGGAAGGCCGCCTTTTATCAGCATCTCGGAGTTGTCGCTGCAGGGTGACCGTCTCTCGGTGGATTTCAATATCAGTAACCCGAACGGGGAGGCAATGAACATTGACGGTATCGAGATCACGGTCCGGGTCGAAAAAGCGGAATTGACGCGTTACAACGAAGACTTCAAGCTCACGGTCGGCGCCAACAGCACCGAAGTCATCGAGGTAGAACAATTCCCGGATGCATTCGTGCAGGATCTGCTGGTTTCTTTGAAGGATGGCGAAGTTCCCAGCCTGCCCTTCCGCCTGGAAGGCCGGGTACATACTGAAGAAAGCGGGAACCTTCTATTCAAACACAAGGGCCATCTCTATCCCGTACCCGGCAGGCCGGGGCAATTCCGTTCAGCAACAACACAATCCAGCAGGATAGGTCAGGACGACCCTTTCAAGGAGATTGACGACAAGCAATAGGCAATCTAGTGTACTGTCACAGGCCCTAAGGGAGAATCAACGATGCCCATGCAAATCACATTCGAATTGAGCGATTCAGATCTCGAACATTTCAAACGGGTCATGATCTCCGCCCGTGAGAAAGCATCCGGCCTCGATGAGGTGACCATCATCGATAATGCCCGAAAGCTGCTGCTGGAGGTATCACACTCGCAAATCTCCGACTTCATTCGCGAACGAATGAGCCGTCTGGAATCCATGATCAGTATGGTTGTAGACAAAAGCTGGGGGCTTGAAAATCAGGATCGTCAGCACGTTCTGCAGGCACTGGCTTATTTCTCGGAACCGGAAGACCTGATCCCGGACGAGATTCCCGGTTTGGGTTTCCTCGACGACGCCATCATGATCGAGATGGTGACCGAAGAGCTGACCCACGAAATTCAGGCATACCGCGATTTCTGCGTATTCCGTACCGCAGAATCAAACCGCATAGGGGAAGACGCCCTGAAAACCGAACATTCAGACTGGCTGGAAGAGCGCCGCAAGCAACTGCACTCACGCATGGGCCGCCGCCGCAATAGAGGCGCAGGATCCGGAAGCGGTGGCAAAGGCGGCTCGCGCTTTTCCCTTTTCAGCAAGGAACTGTAGGGGCGTCCACAGGGCGTAAACGCGCTGAAACGCGATGAAGGAGCTTGGGCAATACCCGGTTAACCCCCTGGTCCTGGTGGACCGCTCACCCATCCACGGCAGCGGCCTGTTCTCATCCATGGACCTGGAAAAAGGGTCAGCTGATCGGTGTGTATGAAGGACCGGTCGTTGCCGAGGACGGCATGTATGTGTTGTGGGTGGAGGATTCACCCGGCGGCGAGTGGACCGGATACGAAGGTTGCAACGAGCTGCGCTTCCTGAACCATGCAGACCAGCCCAATGCTGAAATGGACGGGCTGGATTGTTATGCCCTGACCCCTATTCCCGCCGGAACTGAGATCACCATTGATTACGGATGGAATGATGCTTGAGAAATACTTCTTTAACCCGCATATTGCACCATTATCCCCATGTAACCGGATTTCATTATGAGTTTGAGTGATTCAGTCAAAAGCAAGATCGACAACTATGTGCACGGCAATAAAGTCGTCCTGTTCATGAAAGGCACACCGCAACAGCCGCAGTGTGGTTTTTCGGCAAAGACCATCGCAGCGCTGGACAGCTTGCTGCCGGACTACGCCTCGGTCAATGTGCTTGATGATCCTGAAATACGGGAGGGCATCAAGGCTTACGGAGACTGGCCCACCATCCCTCAGCTTTATATCGACGGCGAGCTGGTCGGCGGCTGCGATATCGTACTCAACATGCTCAACAGTGGTGAGCTTCACGAATGCCTGGACCTGGAGCCCCCGGACCGGACGCCGCCTGAAATCACGCTCACTGCCGATAGCAGCCGACCCAGATAAAGGAATCCATGCAGGGGCACGAGGGTATCGCACTGCATTTCCAGGTGGATGCCAACTGGAATTCCCAATTCAACCTGGCGCCTGCCGAGGGCAATGAGATCAGTACTGAATCTAACGGTGTTCGTATCCTGATGGATCTCGCCACCGCTCAGCGTGCCCGCGGAGCAGTGATCGACTGGGTTTCATCCATCGAAGGGGAAGGCCTGGCCATAGATCTGCCCCAGGCGCCGCCACCGGTCAAACAGATGACGGTGCAGGAACTGGCCAAAAAACTGGAAGCAGGCAATATTACGCTGGTCGATATCCGTGGTGATGACGAACGGGCGCGGGCCTTCATAGAGGGTGCGGAAGTACTGACCCGGGAAGTGATGGATAAATTGGAGCAGATGCCCACAGACACTGAAATTGCATTTGTCTGTCAACACGGCAACGCCAGCCAGGGGGCCGCGGAATATTTTCGCAAAAAAGGATTCACGAAAATCAGCAACGTCGCCGGCGGCATACAAGCCTGGGCGCAGGAGATCGATACCTCCTTACCGGTTTTCTGACCAAATTCAGCAATGACGGGAGTGTGGTCTGAGGGACGCTCCTGCCGCCGTGGCTCGATGTCCACGTAACTTGCGGTACAGGTTTTAGCCATGGCTTTTGAGGCCAGTATCAGGTCGATGCGCAGGCCCATTTTGCGGCGGAAGGCATTCATGCGGTAATCCCACCAGCTCCAGGTTCGTTTCCGCCTGCTCAAACAGGCGGAACGTATCCTGGAAACCAAGATCCAGTATTTCTCCCAGGGCTTCGCGTTCCGGCGTGCTGCAAAGAATTTTTTCGCGCCAGCTTTCCGGGATCATGTACATCACGGTCATCCGGCACGATATTGAAATCACCCAGCACGATCACGTTTTCGAACTCATTGATCTCCCTCGCCAGCCAGGCCGTGACCTGTTCCAGCCAATGCAGTTTGTATTCGAATTTTTCCGAGCCGACTTCGCTGCCGTTAACCACGTAAAGATTGACAATACGAACAGCGCCCACCGTTGCCGCCAGGATGCGCCGCTGTGGGTCATCGAGCCCCGGAATATCGGTAACGGGATCCAGTGCTTTTTCGCGGCTGAGAATCGCCACTCCGTTATAGGTTTTTTGCCCGGAAAATACACTGTGATAACCCTCATCCAGCAATTCCTGTACCGGAAACCGGTCGTCCGTCAACTTGGTCTCCTGTAATGCAAGCACGTCCGGCCGCGCTCCATCCAACCACGCAAGCACATGCGGTAAACGCACATTCAGCGAATTGACGTTCCATGAAGCGATTTTAATCATGCGTAAACCCCGTTCTCAAGAGCGTCAATAATACCTGTTGGGGCGCTCTAATTGTAAGAGGTCCCTTGGGGCCGAAATGTTTCTGACCAAAAAGCAGTCGGCCCCAAAGGGGCCTCTTACAGCAGCCCATAGCTCTCCAGTAATGGCCCGGGTTCCGGGGGGACGTCCGCGAAAGGCGATAAAAGACTCCAGAGCCGGCCGGGAAGCACCCACTGCCAGGATTTCATCGCGCAGGGCTTGACCGGTTTCGGCTTTGAATACACCTTCATGGCGGAAGCGGTCCCAGGCATCCGCAGCCAATTGCTCAGCCCAGAGGTAACTGTAGTACCCGGCTGAATAACCGCCGCCGAAGATATGGCCAAAGCCCGTTCAAAAACCGGTTCCAGCCAGGGACCGGAATCACCGCCACCTGTTCACGCGCCTCGTTCAGCACATCCAGCGGGCGCCCTTGGGATTTTCGGGGTCGTATTCCAGGTGCAGGCGCAGATCACACAAAGCGTACTCCAGCTGGCGGACCAGGAACAGGGCTTTCTGGAAGTGACGGGAGCGCAACAGGCGCTCTTTCAGATCCTCCGGCATCTGCAGCCCCTGTTTTGTAATGCCGCGCGAATTTCGACAGGATTTCATCTTCCCAGCACCAGTTTTCAAGCAACTGGCTGGGAAGCTCAACCGCGTCCCACTCAATGTTATTGATGCCGTTCACCTGGGGCCATTCAATAACCGTCAGCAAGTGGTGCAGGCAATGTCCCGAACTCGTGAAAAAGCGTCTGCACGTCATTGTGAGTCATCAGGCAGGGCTGCTCACCTACCGGCGGAGCAAAGTTGCAAGTCAGGTAGGCCATGGGCAGTTGCGTGGTTTCCTTCGTTTGCCGTCGTGACAGGCATACATCCATCCATGCCCCACCCCGCTTGTCGTTGCGCGCAAACAGGTCCATGAATAAACCGGCGAACCGTCGTCCAGCAGTCATCCTGCAACCAGAAGAACCTGACATCTTCGTGCCAGGTGGCAATCGATTGATCAGGCACCATGCTGAGGCCGAACAGCTGGCCAGCGGTATGGAAAAGGGCATCGAGCATACGCTCCAGTGGAAAAAACGGCTTCAGCTCTTCGTCTGACAGCTTCAATTCCGCCTGCCGGAAACGCTCGGACCAGTAAGCGATGTCCCATGCTTTGAGTGGAAGCTGTGCCCCCTGTTGTTGGGCGAAGGATTCCAGTTCAGCGTATTGTTTCCTCGCCGCAGGCAGTGCCTTGTCCGCCAGGCTCTGCAGGAAAAACATAACAGTTTCGGGTGTGTCCGCCATGCGCCGGGACAGCGAGTACTCAACGTAATTGTTGAATCCAAGCAGACGGGCCAGTTGATGCCGCAGCGAGAGCAGTTCGTCGATCAGGGGGGTATTGTCCCACTGACCGGCCGCCGGTCCCCTGGTCCGAGGCCCGGGTTACGTAGGCAGTATAGACCTCCTTCCGCAAATCCCCGGTCTTCTGCATACGTCATTATCGCATTGAACGAGGGATGGCTGAGATCGGCCAGCCAGCCTTCCTTGTCACGCGAACGGGCCAGTCCTGCCAGCAGGTTCAACTCCGCTTCGGGTAAACCCTGCAGTTGGCGGGTGTCCTGGAATTCCCTGGTCCACGCACGGGTAGCGTCCAGCAGATTTTCGCCAAAGCGGGAACCCAGCTTACTCATACGGAGGACCAGCTTCACGATAGACTGCCTGCTCCTCGTCAGGCAGCGCTATACCCGCGAGAAAAAAGTCGCGAAGCTCCAGTTCAATGATGCGTTGCTGTACCGGCGAAAGCTCCTCAAATTGCGGCGATTGACGCAGCTCCTGGTAGGCCAGGAAAATGCCCTGGTGTTGCTGCCGCCAGTTCTCGTGCTCCGTCAGGCGTTCCAGGCCCTCGTTGTAAGCCTCGCGTAAGGCCTGGTTATCCGCCACGGAGTTCAGGTGTGATACCGGAGACCAGGCGCGGTCCAGCCCGACCGCCCAGTCAAGCTCGGCCTCCACCATGGCCCAGTCCGGCTGCTTCCTGATCCCAGCCATTTCTCCACGCCATTGCGGTAACTGATGAGCAGTTCATCAATCGCAGGTACAACGTGCTCCGGCCTGATGGCTGGAAAATCCGGCAAGTGAAATGCCAGGTTGTTTTGACTAAGGGGGTTTCGCATTGTGTGCTTGCCATCCATAATGTGCGCAAATCAGAAGCGGCGAATGTTAGCATGGATAGCGGCGTGGCCCATGATATTTGATCGCCAGGTGATATGGGATTTCAAAAGAAAACGCAGGAAAGTGATGAAACCGGGCAAAACAGGGCTTACACGCATTTATTTGCAGCGACAGGCCACTCGATCAGGGGCCTCAGGGCTTGCTGGCGACACGAGGCCGCCTTTCGTCAGGATGTGATCCTGAGCCTGATCCTGTTAGCCTTGTCATTTTTTGGTGGCAGAGTCGACAACACAATCGCTCGCGCTGATCGCACCGCTATTTCTGCTGGTGATCGTGGAGCTGCTCAACAGCGCCGTTGAAGCCGCGGTGGACCGGATCGGCCACGAACATCATGAACTGTCGGGCCGCGCCAAGGATTTTGCATCCGCAGCAGTCTTTCTGTGTTGGTTCCTGATTGCTGCATCGTGGGGCGCCATTGCCTGGACTAACTTTACCTGAGGAAAAGGAAAGAACCATGAAACACACACTGAAGTTGATCGCACGCGCGGGAGTCCTGCTGTGCTCTGGCGGTAATCGGCGTGGCGGCATGCACCAGCAACCAGGTTAGCCAGGATCGAGCGAGGCGTTCAAACAGTATGAGACCATCGTCCGCTGGAGCCAATGGGACGCTGCGGCGGATTTTATTTCCCCGGAATATCAGGAAGAGCACCCCATAGCCCGGCTGGAACTGGACCGCCTGAGGTTATTCAAGGTCACTGCCTATACCGTGCGTTCCACCGGTGTTTTGGATGAAGGCATGACCGCCCGGCAAACGGTCGAAATCAAGATGTACAACAAGACCCAGGGGGTCGAACGAACCATTGTCGATGAGCAGGAATGGCGTTATAACGAGGAGATCAAGCGCTGGATGCTTCACAGCGGTCTGCCTGATCCTACAAAACGATATTGAGGTGCTCCTACTGCACCCTGCACAGGCAGTGAGCCGCAACTGAAAATTCACCGGCGCTGCGTGCAAGAATGTTCAGGTCGCTCGAGCAGATCTTCGAGCAGTGTGCTGCGCAATAAGGGTGACTCCCCTCTGGCCCACCCCAAGGCCAGCCAGTGCGCTGCCCGTCATCTCAATCAGGAACGCTCTCGAACCCACTCAGCTCACGCTCGCGATATTGCACACTATAGTCAGAACCCAGGCCCGCGATGCGGGCTGCAGCGTCGATGGCCTGCCGGAGGTTTCCTGTCTGATCGACCAGTTGGCGATCCTTGGCCTGTGCTCCGCTCCAGACTCTGCCGCGGGCAACTGCCTCCACTTCATGCCGGTCCAGTGGCCTGGCGTCGGTGACCAACTGGATAAAATCGTCGTAAGTCTGTTCCGTCGCGTGCTGGAAAATCCGCTTCAGGTCAGAATCAAGCGGTCTGTCCAGCCTCAACTTACCGGCCAACGGCGTCGTTCCAACGCCATCGGTGTGAATACCCAGTTTCGCCAACGGCCTGGAGAAGGTCGGAATCATGCCGTACACGCCGATGGATCCGGTAATGGTGGACGGGCTGGCCCACACTTCATCCGCCGCCATGGCGATCCAGTATCCGCCCGAAGCCGCCACGTCACCCATGACACGACCACGGTTTTTCCGGACTCTTTCAGTGCCTGCACTTCCCGCCTTATTTTTTCGGAGGCAAACACATCGCCCCCTGGACTGTTGATCCGCAGCACAACCGCCTCGACCGCACTGTCTTCGGCGACCGCACGCAATTCTTCAGACAGGGTAACCGCGCCCACCACGCCGTGCGGTTGTTTGCCCCGGACTATATCGCCCTCGGCAATAACGATGGCGATCTTCCTCTTCGATTCAGGGCGATGTTGCATTTCAGTAAGCGCCAGGTAATTTTCAAAGTCAAGCTGACGGAAATCCTTCACTACCGCTCCCGGCAGCGCCCATGCCCGCCAGTTCCAGGTGCGCTTCCGGGCACGGCCCACCAGGCGATCTACCAGGCCCAGTTCGAGAGCATATTGCGCAAAGTCCCCGTCCACCGCCTCCAAACCATTGGCAAAGTCGTTAATCGCCTCGGACAGGTTTTCCAACGGAATGCCGCGATTGCGGGAAACACCTTCCAGATACTGCTGCCACAGGCTGCCAATCCAGTACAGGTTGGCTTCCCTGGCCTCGGGCGACATGTCATCGCGGATGAAGGGCTCCATGGCGGACTTGTACTCACCGACCCGGAACAGGTTTACTTCGACTTCAAGCTTTTCCAGGCCTTCACGATAAAACTGGCGATAAGCTGAAAAGCCATCGATCCATACCATGCCTTTTGGATGCAACCAGATTTCATCGGCAAGGGCCGCCAGGTAATACTGCTGCTGGCTCAGGTTATCCGCGAGGGCCACCACCGGCTTGCCCGAAGTTTTGAAATCAGCCACTGCTGCTTCGAGTTCAAGCAAGGATGCCATGCCAACACGCCACATATAGGTCGGCACAATCACCAGGCGCACGATACGGTCATCATCACGCGCCCGCCTGATCGCCTCCACCAAGTCCCGCAAGCGGGTTTCTGAACGCTCCTGCTCGGTTGCCTGCTGCACAATCTGGTCCAGCGCCGTACCACTGTACTGCTCCACGATATTTCCATAAGGACGCAATACCAGTGCCGTATTCTTCTTGATAATCACCGTGTCACCGGTATCGATAACCGCCAGGACCACGAAATACATGATCAGCAGGAAAAGTAAGTTGAGCACCAGCTTTCGGGCGCCGTTAATTACGTACCAGATGCCGAGAAAAAAGCGCGTGAGCGCTGATCGTTCAGAGGTCATGAGAAATTCCTTTGGTCAATCCGGCTATTTTAACGCCCTTACACTATAGAACAATGGCCAAAAGGCATATGTGCGAATGTGATTGCCTACACCAAGAATGAGCCAATTCCACCACACTCAATGCCAGATGCGAAGATGAATCAACCATACCCCATTGTTTTAATTATGAATACTACAATGGCACGAAACCTGCATCTAAAGCAGTACCAATACCTTTTATCAACAGGAGTTATAAAAATGGGAGCCTTTTCACGCCTTCGTTACGTCATCGCCGCCAATGTTAATGCATTGATTGAAAAAGCCGAGGATCCGGAGAAGCTGCTGCGCGCCCTGATCCGCGAGATGGAAGACGCCAGCGAAGAAGCGCGCATGGCCTGCGCCGATCTGCTGGCCGAGCAGCAGCACCTGGAACGACTGGAAGGCCAGCTTTGCGACGAAGTGGCGCAATGGCGGCGGCGGGCTGAGAATGCGGTGACAGATAACCGTGATGACCTGGCCAGGGCTGCCCTGAAAGCCAAAACCGAGATCGCAGACCGCCATGAATCCGTAAAGCATGAGCAGGAACTCATCAGGGACCGTGTTACCCAGATGGAGCAGGATATGCTTACTCTGAAAAGCAAGCTGGCAGACGCCAAGCTAAAGCTGAAAGGCATGCTTGCCGGGAAGGGACCGCACGCGGTGATTGCGGAGAGAAAAGAGAGACTCACCCCGGGCGAAAGGAAAATCCGTCGTGCGATGGGCCGCTTCGATCACCTGCAGGCGCAGGTAGAAAACCTGGAAGCAAGAGTGCGTTCCTACGAAGTTGGCGGACCCACAATTGCGGTCTGGAATGCTGCTGCAGAAACAGCAAAAGACCCGGCCATCGAACAGGAACTCGAGCGGCTCAAGCAACGAATTTCCGGTGAAACCCGGCCTGCAGAAGCAGCAACGGAAGTGGCTGAACCAGCAACAGCGGAGCAGTCCCGCAGAGGAAGCCTGAGATATGGGTGCTAACCCGCATATGCCAGTCAATCGACCCGATGGCGCATTGCTCGCCGGCGTCTGCGCCGGGATCGCCCGGGCGCTCAGATGGAATGTCTGGGTGCTCCGTGCCCTCTTTGTCGGTTTTCTTGTCATCAAGACAGTGGCCCGCACTGATCACCTATGCCGTCCTGGCGCTGGCGATGCACCTGTTTGGAGCCGAAAAACTACGCGGAAAAAAGGCGACTGAAGGACTGGCGTCCCCTGAACTGTCACAACGCAACGAACGAATAGCAAATCTGGAACGACAATTCAGGGACCTGGACCGGAAATCCTGATTGTAAGAGCTCGCCAGAAGGGTTTTCATGCCCGATGAAGTGCGATCAGGCGGCGACTGCTGCGCTGGAAGCGGGCGAGCATCAGCACGGCGGCGGTGCTGAGGCCTGCAATCATCCCGACCCACATTCCGGCAGGGCCCCATTCCTGATTGAATGTCAGGTAGTAACCCAGGGTCATGCCGACAAGCCAAAAAGATATGATGGTGTAGACCATCGGCGCCAGGGTGTCCTTGTAGCCTCTCAGTGCGCCGGCTGCGCAGATCTGGATTCCGTCGGAATACTGGAAAATGGCAGCATAGAAGAGCAGGCTGACAGCCAACACCGCGACCTCTGGATCGTCGGTGTACATACGCACGATCAGCTCAGGGAACAGGAGCATGGCCGATGCACTGATGGTCTGAAAACCCAGTACGATTACAATTCCGATCAGGCCCGCATAACGGGCGGATTCAGGATCATCGCGCCCGATGGCGTTTCCCACCCGGATGGAAACGGCGCTCGACAAGCCAACCGGGATCATGAATGCCAAAGCGGAGAAATTGATGGCTATCAGGTGGGAAGCGGCCGGCACCGGACCAAGACGCCCGATCAGCAGGGCTGCTCCCACAAACAGACTGCCTTCCACGAATATCGACACAGCAATGGGAAAGCCCACTCTCAGGTGCCCGGAAATTTGCTTCCAGTCCGGTGCGTCAAATCTGGAAAACAGTGCGTAGGGTTTGAAATGTTTGTGCTTGAGGAGATAAATCAGCAACATCAGCACTGAAATCCAGATCACAATGGCGCTGGCTATTCCGCATCCAACCGTGCCCAGTGCCGGAAAGCCCAGTTTCCCAAACATCAGAACATAGTTCAGTGGGACATTGAGCAGCGCTCCAAAAACTCCATAAATCATCGTAGGCCGCGTATAGCCGGTACCCTCGCTGAAGTATCGCAACAGGAAAACCAGGCAGATACCCGGGGCGCCCCAGGAAAGCGCGCGAAGATACCCGGCCGCCACCGGAACAATAGCCGGGTCGATTCTGAACCAGGTGAGAAACGGCTCAGCATAAAAACAAAACGCCCAATATGGAATTGCAACTGCCGCCGCAACCCAGAACGCCTGCCGGGTGTAGGCTCCAGCCTCTTCCTGACGGCCGGCGCCATCGAGTTGCGCCACACTGGGTTGAACGGCCAAAAGGATGCCCAGCGTAAACATCAACAGGGCTGACCAGACGGCGCCGCCGATTCCCAGACCCGCCAGTGCGACTTCCTTGTTCGGCAGCCGGCCGGACATCACCGTGTCAACGAAACTCATGCTGAACACAGCCACCTGACCGATAATCACCGGTGCGGCGAGATGCAGAGTGCGCCGGATTTCAGCCGGGTGATCTTTTTGTTTGTTTATACTTGTCATATCGGCTGTACAATTTCCGATGCCCGAGGTAAACCGGGCTATGTACATGAGAGGATATCCACAATGAGCACTAAGGTGAAGTAAGCCGTGACGGATGAGAAATTACAAAAAGATAAACCGGCGTCGCCCCGGCCTGAAAGATCCGGGAAATCTCTGACCATCCCGGCCGGCCGCCTGGCCGGCTCCGTCCAGTGCCTCAATTGCGGCACTCACCTTCAAGGGCCTTTTTGTTACTACTGTGGCCAGCCGGACAAAAACTTCATGCGCTTCTTCCCGGTACTGCTGCGGGAATTCCTGGAAGACTTCCTGGAACTGGATTCGCGCTTCACGCGGACCATGAAGCCTTTGCTGTTTTTACCCGGCAAGCTGACACGGGATTACCTGGACGGCCGGCGGTTTCGCTATACGCCACCCATACGGCTTTACATCTTCTCCAGCATGGCATTCTTCATCCTGGCGGCGATGCTGGCGGGCAGTGCTGTTACGATCAAGAGCAGTGATTTATCAGATACCGGGATTGTGACAGCCCTGTCGATTGAGTCGGCAGACCCTGAAAAACTGGAGAAAGTCAGGGAGGCGCTGGACCAGTTGGACCCCGAACTGGCAGAAAAAGTAGATCTGGCCATCAGGGAATCGATGGCAACACCGGAATCCCGGCCAGCCGATGAGCCGAAAGTGGATAGCGAGTCGTTCGGACTCACTGTGGACCTCGGGGACGAAGAGGAAGACGAAGATGACAAAATTAGTTTCAACGATAAGCCATGGGACAAAGAGACCAACCCGCTGATCATTCCCCTTATGCCGGATTTTGTGAATGACTGGATCAATGACGAAATCGAGGAATCGCCCCAGAAAGGAAAGGAAATCGAGGCCAATCCCAACCTGATCATAGACAAAATCTTCGAGGTGCTGCCGGTAACCATGTTCATCCTGCTGCCACTGGTGGCGCTCCTGTTGAAATTCTGGTACCTGTTCGCTGGGAAATTCTACATTGAGCACCTGATACTGGCCCTGCACAACCACTCCTTCCTGTTCGTGGTATTCCTGCTGAGCATGGCCATTAATTCACTGGCGGGCTGGCGCGAACCCAACGAGGAAGGATGGATCACGACGGCAGCGAACATATTCAACGTCACCAT
>PVMK01121004.1_pt1 | contig 23397 bp, 17 predicted proteins | sample 1853481 | NCBI WGS metagenome assembly PVMK01 (sample SAMN08533507, study PRJNA380276) | Marine sediment metagenome, whole genome shotgun sequencing project. | reverse complement strand
CCCTGCCATAAGCGCAGAGAGCAAAGAGCAGAGAGCAAAGGCAGTTAAACAACCGGGGGTCGAACTGCCCAAGGGTGATGCTACCATCCTGGTCATAGAGGATGAAGAAGACGTAATGATGTTGTTCCGGCAAGTCCTGGAAAGGCTTGGTTACCGGGTTTTGGAGGCAGAGACCGGCAAAAAGGCCATTAAACTTGCCAAGACATTTGATGGGCAAATTGATCTTGCCCTCCTGGACATAAAGCTACCCGACATGACGGGTGACAAGGTGTACCCTCTGATCATGGAAGCCAGACCGGATCTGAAAGTGATTGTGTGCAGTGGCTACACCCTAGAGGGTCCTCCCCAGGACATCCTCGATGCGGGTGCCGAAGGGTTCGTTCAAAAACCGTTTCACATCGCGACATTGGCTGAAAAACTGAAGGAGGTGTTGGAAGGGGCATAGAGACTTGATGACGTCATCGAACGGTTTGTAAGTGAGAGTTTCAGATCTTAAATATTTCGTGGCCGTAAACGGCTACAGGCTTATTAAGGGGGAAGGGGATGAAAAACCCTTTTAGTGAATTTTACGAACAGATAATCGTGAACCCACAGGAATTGCTGTATCCCATCGTCCAGGTCCTGGCAATGCTGGTCGCGGGTGGCCTGGCCTGGTGGATCTATAACAAGGTGATTGGAAAAATTGAAAAAAGATATGAGGGCAGCTTGTTTCTTGAAAAAAGCGGCCGGATCTTTGTTTTAGTAAAACGCGCAGGGCACTATCTTATCCTGGTCCTCGTGGGCACAGGACTGCTCAACCTGTTTCAGTCACCCATGGCGCAAAAGATTTTTTATGCCTTTATGATCATACTGTTGGCCTCCATTGCCTGCAGCATTGTGAGCAGTCTCATCCCCTATCTTGAACGAAACATTGCCGGCAAGACAACGACCAAAGTTGATGATGTGATCATTGATCTTTCAAGAAAATTTTCAGGGATTGTAATATATGGCATCGGCATTATCATGGCCCTTGATAAACTGGGATTGAATGTCATGCCCTTTGTTGCCGGCGCAGGGGTAGCCGGCATTGCCATAGGGTTTGCAGCCAAAGACACCCTTTCGAACATCATTGCCGGCGTCCTTATGATAATAGATCGCCCCCTGAAAGTGGGGGACCGCATCGAGGTCTGGTCTGCCCCAAAAAACTCTTCGACGTGGGGTGACGTCATCCATATCGGTCTCAGGGCCACCAAGATCCGGACAACGGACAACATCGTGATCATTGTCCCCAACAACGAGATCATGAATCGGGATATTATCAACTACACGGCAGTCACAGACGAAATCAGGGTCCGTATCCCAATTGGTATAGCATATGATGCCAACATCAAAAAGGCAAAAGAGATCATAGTCAAGGTGTCTCTTGAACTGGACTGGGTCATGAAGGACCCTGCACCAAAGGTGGTTGTGAGGAAATTTGGTGACTCCTCTGTCGATCTACAGGCGAGGGTTTGGATCCATGACCCCCGTCGCCGGATGGATACCATCTCTGATATTACGGACAGGGTAAAAGAGGAATTTGATAACGCGGGGATCGAGATTCCTTACCCCAAACGGGATCTCTATATCAAAAAAGAGACAGAGGTGGTGTGACCAAAACACCGGATTTGCGTGATGCGAGTCGGTGTGCTGCGTCTGAAATTGCAAAGGCCCTTGAACTCGCGTCCAAGGGCCTTTTAAACTCTGATTTACCGTATTTGTCTACGGCATCAGGAAGTGATAGCATTTTTGGCCATCAGCCGGTATTTTACCTCGACCAACCACCTGCCCAATTTGGGTAGCAAGTTTCAGGGTCCCTCAGCTGGAGGGTTGCTTCAACGCCGTTCACATCATAAACGGTTATGGTCATGGCCACGATCCTCTTGGTGCCACTTATATCTATTTCTTTGGCATCTACTGTTACCTCATCGCCCACCGCAGGAAGGCTTACACCATTGTTGTTCCAAAACCACCACGGCCAAGCCCGAAGATCGTATGAGAAGCAGCACCCGCAGCTTGTGAGTTACTGATTGTCATGTTTGCGCCCAAGCCAGCTCCATACACACCGACACTTGTCACAATGAAATTTTCAAAAATTTTTGTTTCTCCTTCACAAATATAAGGCATGCCCGTCCCGCTGCCCGGTCCACCGCAGTACTCGCTACCATAGGTACCGTAGCCGCCACCGCCGTAGCTACCACCGCCACCGCCGAAACCACCCATTTCGAAACCACCCATACCTGCCAGGCTGATGCCTGTACCTGCAAAAAGAAACATCAAACTTATTGCAATACCCAATAAATATCTTTTCATTAAATACATCCTCCATTGTTTGTCTTCAAAAAAATGATTTGCCTGCGTGAAAGCAAGTCTTATGCCAAAGAACCGGATCTCCACTAACCTGTTTGAATTGAAAGGTTATTCCAATTTTTGGAGGGTAACGTTTTTTCTACCCAAACCCACAATATCGGGTATTTGGTATCCAATTAAAGTGCCCGAATGGGTATATAATATCCAGTCGAGGGGGCAGCGGCTGGTTGGCTTTTTGCAGCTGGTGCAGGATTGGCGCTTTAAAAGCGATGACATTTGTGCTATGAGATCACCTCCAACACATAGAGGGGAACTTATAACCGGGAACGAGTGGAGGGGTAAAGCGATGAAAGAAAAAGGCAATCAGGTTGAGTCAGTTTATATGGAAAAACGAGTCTTTGAGCCGCCGGAGGAGTTTGTAAAAAGGGCTCATATAAAAAGCAGAAAGAAATATGAAGAGATCCACAAGAGATCAATCGAAGACCCTCAAGGTTTCTGGGCAGAAATGGCCGAAGAACATCTTGACTGGTTCAAAAAGTGGGACGGACCGGTTGAGGAATACAGCTTTAAAGATGACATATATCTGCGCTATTTTTCCGGTGGAAAGCTAAACGTATCCTATAACTGCCTCGATCGCCATTTAAAAACATGGCGAAAGAACAAGACCGCCCTCATCTGGCAGGGAGAGTCTCCGGAGGAATCACGGACCTTTACATATCAGGAACTCCATCGGGCAGTCTGTAAATTTGCCAATGGACTCAAAAACCTCGGTGTAAAGAAGGGGGATCGGATTTCCATCTACCTCCCCATGATTCCAGAACTTCCCATCTCCATGTTGGCCTGTGCAAGGATCGGTGCCATTCACAACGTGGTGTTCGGAGGCTTTAGCGCGGAGGCTTTAAAAGACAGAATTTTGGACTGCGATTCGCAGGTCCTTATCACAGCAAACTACGGTTATCGGGCGGGGCGGGTGTTGGAGAGCAAGAAAAATGCAGACGCCGCTATGGAGTCCTGCCCTGATGTCAGGACATGTGTCGTCGTCAACAGGGTGGATCGGGACACAAACATGGTGGCGGGACGGGATCATTGGTGGCATGAACTGATGAGTGAGGCTTCTGATCAGTGCGATGCCCAACCCATGGATTCGGAAGACCCCCTTTTTATCCTCTACACCAGCGGGAGCACCGGGAAACCAAAAGGGGTGCTTCACACGACTGCCGGATACCTTCTCTACACGCTCCTGACCATGAAATATGCCTTTGACTACAGGGATGAGGATGTGTGGTGGTGCACCGCAGACATTGGGTGGGTCACAGGCCACAGCTATATCGTGTATGGTCCTATGGCCCTGGGGGCCACGTCCCTCATGTTTGAGGGGATCCCAAATTACCCGGAGCCCGATCGCTTTTGGGAGGTGGTGGAAAAATACCGGGTCAATATCTTTTACACGGCACCCACTGCTATTCGCGCCATCATGAGACACGGGGATGAATGGCCGAACAAAAGAGACCTGAGCAGCTTAAGACTCCTGGGGACCGTGGGAGAGCCCATAAACCCGGAGGCCTGGATCTGGTATTACAAGGTGATCGGGAAGGAACGATGTCCTGTTGTGGACACATGGTGGCAAACGGAAACCGGGGGATTTATGATCACCTCTCTTCCGGGGGCAATGGCCATGAAGCCGGGATCGGCTGCGCTCCCATTTTTTGGAGTGGACCCTGTGATCGTCAGGGAGGATGGTACCGAAGTGGAAGAAAATGAGGGAGGATACCTGTGTATCCGGAAACCATGGCCCGGTTTTATGCGTACGGTTTATGGTGACCCGGAACGGTTCAAAAAGACATATTTCAACAATTATCCGGGTCTTTATTTTACGGGCGACGGGGCCAGACAGGATGAGGATGGTTATTTCTGGCTTATGGGGAGGGTTGACGATGTGATCAATGTATCAGGGCACAGGATGGGAACGGCAGAAGTGGAGAGCGCCCTCGTGGCCCACAATGCGGTGGCTGAATCAGCAGTGGTCGGTTTCCCCCATGATATCAAGGGACAAGGGATCTATGCCTTTGTGACTTTGAAAGATGGTATTGAGCCCACAGAAGAACTCAAAAAAGAACTGATCCGGCACGTGAGAAAGGAGATCGGCCCCATTGCGGTCCCGGACAAACTCCATTTTGCAGAGGCCCTCCCCAAGACCCGCAGCGGAAAGATCATGCGAAGAATCCTGAGAAAGATTGCGGAAGGACAGGTGGACGGGTTCGGAGACACATCCACCCTGGCGGAACCGGATGTGGTGGATAAACTGGTGGCCGGGAGAGAGTAGAGTCTTAGGTTTACAGGATCATCTCATGCCAGCATCCAGTACCGGGAGACCGGGATCAAGTCTCCCCTCAATAAAACCCCCTCGACTGGGCCCAGGGGATCAGATCGGAATTATATCACCCGCCGGTCCGGTGGAGAGGGTAGAGCTTGAGACCCCTATTGAAATACTTGAATCTTACGGGTATGGGGTACAAGTGGCACCCCATGTTTATGAGAAACACAAGTATCTGGCCGGGGATGATGAGGTTCGTCTCAAAGACCTTCACGCCATGTTCCGGGCCCCTGAGATAAAGGCTATATTTTGTACCAGGGGGGGGTACGGGTGCCTCAGGCTTCTTGATAAAATCCATTATAAATTGATAAAGGAAAATCCTAAAATTTTCTTGGGTTATAGTGATATCACCGCCCTTTTGGCGGCGTTTCATGTCAAGACGGGTCTTATAACCTTCCATGGCCCCATGGTGCGTGAGTTGGGAGTCAAGGAAAAAACCAATTGGGACGGTTTGCTTGAGTCTCTTTCCACCGGACTGCCCCAGCAGATGAGCTTGAGGGGGACCACCGCTCTTATCCCGGGAAAGGCCTCAGGACCTTTGATGGGGGGGAATATGAGCCTTGTTTGCCACTTGGTTGGCACCCCCTATATGCCATCTCTTGATGGGTGCATCCTTTTTCTGGAAGAAACCGGGGAGGCTCCCTACAGGTTGGACCGGATGCTGACCCATCTGAGGCTCTCCGGGCAACTGGACAGGCTTTCCGGGCTGATCGCAGGCCAGTTTGAAAAGTGCGGACAAGATCCAGCCATAGATGAACTGCTGATGGATATGTTTTCCCACGTCGATTATCCCATTGTAACCGGGTTCCCCATTGGGCATGGTTCAAAAAACATGACCCTGCCGGTCGGTCTGACGGCAGAGCTTGATACCGACCGCATGACTTTATCAATCCCGGAACCATGGGTAAGATGAAACGTAATCGTTCACAGGTTCCCCGCCCTGCGGGATCTTCGACAGAGATTCAACGTTCAGGGTTAGGGAAAAGACTGAAATTGAATTCCAGATTTGTGGGGATATGAAAACGGTCGGTTTTCCCGTCCAAAACGCTTACAAAATGGCGTATGGTGATCAGAATACAACCTTTGAACCCCTAAACCTTTGAACCCGTGAACGGGTAATATGAGACAGGGCAGGATCTATGCAGATCGATAACAAAAATCTCACTTTACTAAAAACCTGGGTCAAGGAGGATGTCAGCGCCGCGAGCGTTACGGGTCTTTCGGGTTCGGCCCGGTCGTTTTTCTTTGCCCAATTCCTGGCTGATCTGGACAGGCCTTTACTGGTCATTCTTCCTGAGAAAAAATCGGCTGAACAACTCTCTCAAGAACTCCGGTTCTTTATGCCCGACAAAGAAGGGGCACCGGGAGATGATCAACGCCGGCTTTTCGAGTTTCCCCCTTACAACATGTCTCCTCTAACAGGACTGAGCCCTCACAGAGACGTGGTAACCAAACGTCTCCAGGCCCTTTACGCCCTCATATCCTACAAGAACCCGGTCATTGTCACATCTCTTGAGGCCTTGTTTTTCAGGATCTCGCCAAAAAACGCCCTTGTTCGTTCTCTTGAGTATCTGGAAGTGGGTGAGGAGGTGGAGAGGGACTCCCTTCTGAAGAAACTTCAGGCCGCTGGATATACACGATCTTCCCTGGTGGAAGAGGTAGGAGATTTTTCAGTCAGAGGTGGCGTGATCGATGTGTTTTCAACACTCTATCCGTTGCCAATTCGGCTGGAGTTCTGGGGTGATCGACTTGAGTCAATACGTCAGTTTGATCCGCTCAGCCAGCGATCCCGGGACCGATTGAATGAAATGGTCCTTCTCCCTGCCACAGAAATCATTATGGACAAAGAAAATATCGAGAGGGCCAGGTCCATGGGGAGACTTCCGGGCCAATCTGAAGAAGGAACGGGTTTTCCAGGGCAGGAGGCCTGGCTCAATCATTTTTATCCAGAGCTGGACACGCTTTTTGGATACCTTCCCGACAAAGGCCTTGTGACCCTGTTTGATCCGCATCGTATGGAACCCATGTCCCGAAAGATCAGCCGAAGGTTTGACGATGATGTGGAGAAATTTCTCAAGGAAGCCGCACAAAAGGGGATGCCATTTCCTGACACCGAAGGGCTTGTTATTTCCTTTGAGGAGACAAGCGAAAAGCTCAAAAACTATCAGCGGATTGAGTTTAGTGAACTGGACCTGGACAAGGACTCGGATACCAGAAAGATAATTCACCACAGGGGGCCGTTTCAGATTGATGATGAACTCGAGATAAGGCTCGAAGGAAAGGGAAGGGTCTCCATGGGGCCCCTTGCGGAAAAGATCTCCCAGTGGATTGATTCCCTTGCACGGGTTGTTGTGGTCATCAGAACCGAACAACAGGCCAATCGTTTAACCGAGATCCTTGAGAACTACGAGGTCCGTGTGGGACAGGTGGACAAATGCTGGAATGATATCCCAAAGGGACCCGGTTTGAGCATCTGTCTGGGGCGTCTTTCAAAGGGATTTGTCTGGCCTGATCTGGGGCTTTATGTGGTCAGTGAGGACGAGGTTTTTGGCCCAAAACGCGCGCGCTCCAAGTCCAGGAGAAAACCAAGAGAACATGCGCTCACTTGGTCCAGCTTTAGCCAGCTAAAGGCGGAAGACTTTGTTGTCCACGAGGAACACGGTATCGGTAGGTACAAGGCACTTTTGAAGATGGAAATTGCCAACAAAACCAACGATTTTGTTCTTATCGAGTATGCCAAAAATGACAGGCTTTATATCCCGGCCGACCGTATCAGCATCCTCCAGAAATATGCAGGCGCCGACGAAAGAAACCCAAAACTGGATCAGCTTGGGGGGCACTCATGGAACATAGCCAAAGAAAAGGCCCGCAAGTCGGTCAAGAGGATCGCAAAACAGCTGGTGGAGCTATATGCCCTGAGGCAGTACAGGAAAGGGTATGCGTTTTCAGCCCCGGACAATTACTATAAAGAATTCGAGGCCACCTTTGAACACGAGGAGACCGATGATCAAATCAAGGCGGTTGAAGATGTCTTGGAAGATATGGCCTCAGAGCAACCCATGGATCGCCTTATATGCGGGGACGTAGGTTTTGGAAAGACAGAGGTTGCCTTGCGGGCCGCATTCAAGGCCGTATCAGACGGGAAAGAGGTTGCATTTCTGGTCCCCACAACGGTCTTGGCGGAGCAGCATTATGAAACCTTTAAAAAGAGACTGGCCCCTTACTCAGTCCGTGTGGACGTACTCAGCCGGTTTAAGACAAAGGCGGAACAAGCCGAGGTGATCGGGCGGCTGAGATCGGGGATGATCGACATCTTAATCGGTACGCACCGGATGATTCAAAATGATGTCAAATTTGGGAATCTGGGGCTTCTGATAATTGACGAAGAGCAGCGGTTTGGCGTCAAACAAAAGGAAAAAATAAAGAGATATCGCTCCCTGGTGGATGTGCTGGCTATAACCGCCACCCCTATCCCAAGGACCTTTCACATGTCAATGATGGGTGTCCGGGATCTGAGTATTATTGAAACACCCCCTGAGGACAGGCTGGCAATCGAAACATATCTTTCCCCCTATGATGAATCGCTGATCACCCGTGCCATAGAGTCTGAATTGGAAAGAAACGGTCAGGTCTTTTTTGTCCACAACAGGGTGCGAACCATCGACCATGTGGCGGAGGGGTTAAGACAGCTGGTCCCCCAGGCACGTCTTGCCACGGCCCATGGGCAGATGAAGGCAAGAGAGTTGGAGGATACCATGATGCGGTTTCTCCAAAAAGAGGTGGATGTGCTGGTCTGTACCGCAATTATTGAGTCAGGACTGGATATCCCTTCGGCCAACACCATCATCATAAACAATGCGGATCGTTTTGGACTGGCCCAGATCTATCAGCTGCGGGGCAGGGTCGGCAGAAGCAAAGAAAAGGCCTATGCATATCTGTTGATAGGCAAAGAATCGGTCCTTACAAGAGATGCGGAAAAAAGACTAAAGGCGTTGATGGACTTTACACATTTGGGCGCCGGTCTTCACCTTGCAATGCATGATCTCAAGATAAGGGGCGGGGGAAACATCCTCGGGTTTGCCCAGGCGGGGCACATTTCAACCGTGGGTTACGAACTCTATCTCAAACTAATAGAGAGGGCGGTGGCTGAACTCAAAGGTGAGGAGTGGCACGAAGATATTAACCCGGAAATCAATATGGACATCCCCGCTTTTTTACCAGGGGATTATGTGCTCGACACGGATGTCAGACTGAATTTGTACCGAAGACTTTCCAGCCTCCTTGAAAAGTCGGAGCTGGAAGAAATGGCGGAAGAAATCCAAGACCGTTTTGGCCCGCCACCCCCGGAAGTGCAGAATTTGTTGGGTCTGATGGGTATCCGGCTTCTTCTGAAGGGCATGGGGGCCACCAGGTTGGATGCGGGAACCAAGGGGATTACGTTGACCTTTGCGGAAAACGGGGGTAAGGATACGGAAGGGTTGATTCGTGTGGTAACCGGAAGACCGAACCGATATCAATTTTTGAGCCAGAACCGGCTCAGGATCAATGTTGGGATGTCATCGTCACCGGAAGCCCTCCCCCGGATTGAAAAGGAGATCGAAATCCTGTCGGTTTTGTGATGCACGAGTGTGAGGGGCGGTTGATTTCTTGTTGGTAAGCGGGCGCCGGAAAAAATGGATAATGGAAGGGAGATAGGAGTTATGTTAAAAGGCAGAAAAATTGGCGTAATCGGGACAGGGAATATGGGGAGGGCCCTTATTGGCGGGCTCATCAATTCAGGATCATCGGTTCCCCAAGATATCGTTTGTTCGGATGTTAGGGAGAAAAAACTCGCATCCATTAAAGAGGAATTTGGGGTTGGTACACGGGACAGCAACGTCCAGGTGGCCAAAGAATCTGAAATCATCATCTTTGCGGTCAAACCCCAGATCATGGCGCCGGTGCTGCGGGAAACCGAGGCATGTCTGGACATGTCCAAAACCATCATTTCCATTGCCGCCGGCGTTCCCCTTGCGGCTATGGAATCGTGTCTCGGAAAGGAACTGCGGGTTATTCGGGTCATGCCCAATGTGCCGGCCTTGGTTATGGAAGGTGCATCGGCTATCGCGGCCGGAAAAAATGCCCTTCCCGAGGATCTTACCCTGGCCCAAGCTATACTCAATTCTGTGGGGAAAAGCGTTGTTGTCGAAGAGAGCCTCCTGGATGCAGTGACAGGTTTGAGCGGGAGCGGGCCCGCCTATATTTTTCTTATTATCTATGCCCTGTTTGATTCCGGAGTAAAGATGTTGCTTTCAAGAGAAGACTCCCTTTTTCTTTCTGCGCAAACTGTCCTTGGGGCTGCCAAACTTCTTCTGGAGACCGAAGAACACCCCGGAAAATTAAAAGACAGTGTGACTTCGCCCGGCGGAACAGCCATTGCCGGTCTCCATACCCTTGAAGGCGGCGGGCTAAGGACAACCCTGATCAATGCTGTAGAGGCCGCAACAATTCGGTCAAAAGAGCTTGGCGAGATAATGATGAAGAATTTTTCTTAGTGATTTTTTGTATATGTGAAAGGTAAAAGATGACAAAAAAAAGGGAACTTCACGAATTTATCGTTGGCCAGCGGACCAAAGATAAATTTGCCCAGCTTCCACTGGAAGGGCTCAGGGTTATTGATATGGCAACGGTCATGGCTGCTCCCTTTGCGGCAACGCTTCTGGGTGATTACGGGGCGGATATCATCAAGGTGGAAAACCCGTCAAACCCGGATGCGATCCGAGGCTGGGGAGTGATAGAAGAACAGGGTATCGCTCCTTTTTGGTCTGTGGTTGGGCGTAACAAGTTCCCGGTCACGCTAAATTTGAAAACCCCGGAAGGGCGACGTATATTCACTGACCTGATACAAAAGGCCGATGTCCTTATAGAGAACATGAGGCCCGGGGCCATGGAAAAGCTTGGGATAGGAAAAGATGAACTGATCGAAAAAAACCCCGGTCTGGTTATCGCCACGGTGTCGGGATATGGTCAGACCGGGCCTTTTTCAAAACGCCCAGGGTTTGGGACCCTTGCAGAAGGTTTTAGCGGGTTTACCTATCTCAATGCGCAGCCTGATGGCCCTCCAACCAATGCCCCCATGGCCCTGGCGGATTTTATTACCGGCGCTCATCTCGCCTTTGCCATTGTGATATGCCTTCGTGGTCAGGAAAGGGGAAAAAAGGGGGGGCAGGTCATAGACATGTCTCTCTACGAACCCCTGTTTGGGATGTTGGGCCCTGATTTCCTGAGTTGGTTCTTGACCGGCAAGGCCCCCGGGCCAAAGGGGAATGAGTTGAGCTATGTGGTTCCGAGAAACAATTACAGGACCAAGGATGGCAAATGGGTTACCCTGTCGGGAGCGGCCCAGGGGCCGTTTGAACGTCTAATGGAATGTATCGGTCATCCTGAGATGAAAGAGGACCCCCGTTTCAAAACCAACACGGAGCGTATCAAGGATGAAAACCGGCAGATTATCAACAAGGTCATTTCAGAGTGGATAGGCAGCCGGAGTTCCGAGGAAGTGATCGCCACCTGTGAGCGGTTGGGTATTACCGTCGGGCCCATTGCCAACATGAAAGAAATTGGGGAAAACCCTCATTTTCTGGAACGCGGGTCTGTGATTGAGATTGAAGACCCGGCTACGGGAGTCCTTCTGAAGATACCAAACGTCCCATTCGGATTGCTCAGTTCCCCGGGCAGGATTCGATTCCCGGGTCTTCCCCTGGGTTCGGCGAATCACGCCATTTACGGAAGCCTCCTGGGATATTCCCGGGAGGAAATAGAAGGGCTAAAGACATCCGGAGCAATCTGAAACGGCGATAATAAGGCCAAATTCTTTGTTTTACTTCGTTACTCGTCACTCCTTGATCGTTATTCGATTACTATTACACTGGCAACTTAAATTGCTGTTTTTGCAGAAAGAACTTTCAAGACATGGCACTAGGTCTTTGGAGGGCTCTGCCTGATCAACAGGGTTACCCCTCCTTTTTGAACGGTATCCAAATAAGCAAAACCGCTTCCGTTTTCCCGCCTGCCGCTGCTGATGACCGGAATACCCATTTCTTTTACACAGACTTCTTCTTTGTCGATGTCCTCCACCACAAAACCCAGGTGATAAACACCTTCCCCTTTTTTCTCCAAAAACTCTTTGTAAAGACTCTCACCTTTCCCGGGCTGGATAAGTTGAAGTTCTATGTTGCCCAGCCTGGCACACTTGATGACCAAATCATAAAAACCCTCCTCATCAGGGACGTCGAGCCTGACGTATTCCTTCATGGGAGGGTAGCTTACAAATGGGCCGATACCGATTGATTCATAAAACCTGACGGTCTTTTTGATATCTCTCACAACAATTGAGATGTGGTGAAGTTTCGAAAAGGACGATTTTTTTTCAAGTTTCTCCGCCATGTATATATGCCTCCTCGTCTGTTTCAACTGCAATGGCAAAATCAGGACAAGCCATCTCACATAACATGCAGCCTGAACACTCGCTCATATCCATCTCATCCGGCAGGGTATAACCCTTGGAATTTAATCTGTCTGAAGCGCCTATGGCCTGTTTGGGGCAGACGTCGACACATATGAGACAACCCTTGCAGTAGTCCTGGTTTATGTGAAGTCTGTTCATCTATTTTCCCGGCTGCTGTTTTGCGTGATTATCTCTTGATATTTTTCAGTCCACTCCGGCTTGTTTTTGTCGCAGAATACCCCGATGGGGGTCTTCCCTTTTTCTTGGCCGCTTGTTTTTTTGATTGAAATGGTGGTTGCCTTTAGCTCTCTCAGCATATCCACCGCAGATGTTTTTTTGTGGACCGGACATTGGGACAAGATTTCTATGACCGCGGACCCCTTCTTACGAACCCCCTGTTTGATTGATTTTATGGTCTGACGCGGGTGAGCGGTTGTCCACCTTGCCACGTAGCTTGCGCCCGCGGTCTCTGCCATTTTGCAGATATCAAATTCTTCTTCGATGTTCCCGTAAGGGGTCGTTGTTGTTGTGGTCCCTGCGGGGGTTGTGGGGGCAACCTGGCCGCCGGTCATCCCGTAAAGACCGTTGTTTATACACAGGATCGTCACGTTGAGATTCCGTCTGCAGGTATGGATAAAATGGTTTCCACCGATAGCCATGGCGTCTCCATCACCGGTGAAGACAATGATCTTTAGCGAAGGGTTGGCAAGGAGGGCCCCAGTGGCAATGGGTAGGGCCCTTCCATGAATGGTCCACCCGGAATCAAATTTCAGATAATGGCTGGTCAGCCTGGAGGAACACCCGACCCCTGAGATAAAAACAACTTCCTCTTTTTTTATACCGTCTTCCCGGAGGATATCGTCAACCGCATGAAGTGTGTAATTTAGCACCTGTCCGGCACCACAGCCGGGACACATGATCGTAGGCATCCTGGGACCTGCGGGTCCTTTTTCCTTCAGATACTTAAGCATCGGGTGTCTTTTCATTTGGCCACCTCACAGATCTTGGACAAGATCATTTCCGGCGAGTGCAGACACCCCAGAGTCGGTATGGACACAATCCTTTTGCAGCGGTCTCTAAGTGCTTCAGTAATAGGGTGTTTCATCATCCCCAGATTTATCTCTGGTACAAAGACGGTGTCCACATCGTCAACAACTTCCCTCAGTTTTGTCTCGGGAAAAGGCCAGAGCGTCACCAGCCGCAAAAAACCAACATTGATCCCGCGTTCACGGCGTGCCTCCATCACGGCTTCAACGGCTGTTCTGGAAACACTCCCATAGCAGATAACAACGTGTCTGCAGTCTTCCATAAAGCGTGTCTCTATGCGAGAAATATGGTTTACATTCCCTTCAATCTTCTGCTTGATCCTCAAAACGGAGTCAAAGTGGGTTTTACGGTCGTATTTTGTGACATTTCCGTCTTCATGGTGGACCAGACTCACATGGTTTACGTTATATCCCTCGCCCCAATTTGCCATGGGTGGGACAATGTCGTGTCCGTAGGGCAAAAATCTATGGGGCGGGATCCCGAGGTCCTGGGGCTTTTTGCGGGTTACTATCTCGATCTGGTCTTGCGGCGGGATTGTCAGGGGCTCCCGCATATGGGCCACGGTTTCTTCTGCCATCACCAGGACCGGAGACCTCCACGTCTCTGCAAGGTTAAAGGCCTCAATGGTAAGATCGTACATCTCCTGGACAGAGGCGGGTGACAGGGCAATGATGGAGCCCTCTCCATGGTGCCCCCATCTTGCCTGCATTACATCCTCCTGGCTTGTCGTAATATAACCCTGGCCCGGCCCCGGTCGCTGTACGTCCACGATCACCAACGGTGTCTCGGTCATGATGGCAAAAGATATAACTTCCTGCATCAGTGAGAATCCAGGGCTTGATGTGGCCGTCATTGCCTTGGCGCCGGCCCAGGATGCACCGAGCAATACGCTGGCAGAGGAGATTTCATCCTCCATCTGAATAAATCGGCCTCCCACCTGGGGCAGGCGAAGGGCGGCATGTTCCATGACTTCAGAGGCAGGGGTAATAGGATACCCGGCATACACACGGCACCCCGCGGTGATGGCACCTTCAGTGCATGCCTGACTGCCCTGGAGATAATAGACTCCCGGACTCAAGAGGTGTTTTTCAGATTTCTTGCCCATGAGATTTTTCCCGGGTGCCTAACGCTTGATAGTGATCCTTGACATACTGGATTCCTTTTGTGAAAGCGGCCATGTTGACGTCTCTCGTCTGCGGGCGGAAGGTTTTCCTTTATGGCCTCCCTGAGTGAAGATTCTTCCAGGTGGTCTCTTATGAGGTAATATAGCGCACCAAGTGCCACAACGTTCTGATATTTGACACCCCCGATTTCGCTGGCTATCGCTGCCGTGGGGACCCTGTAAACCCTGTATTGGTCCTGCTCGGGGATGTCAGTAATCGAACGGGGGTCCACGAGCAGGATACCGTCTTTTTTCAGATCGGGGATGTAGGTTTCAAAGGCGAGGCAAGAGAGAGCGACCAGGACATCTGCCTTTCTCACATAGGGGTAATTGATCTGTCCGTCAGAAATAACCACTTCAGATTTGCAGGCGCCCCCGCGGGATTCCGGCCCATAGGACTGGGTATTTACGGAATTCTTTCCTTCAAACACCGAGAAAGCGGTTCCCAAAATCTTTCCAACGGTGACGACCCCCTGGCCACCGAAACCGGCTATTCGAATCTCATAACGTCTGCCCCCGCCCAATTGGCAACCTCCATCCGCGTCCGTTATACCCCAGACAGCTTCATTTGTTTTTAGGTGGTGTCCTTTCCCCTGTCAAGCACTATATCTCGTTGATCCGGCATGTACTGTGAAAGGCAGGTAATTACTCAGGTGGGTAGGCTAAAGGCTGAAGGCTGTTAGGAAAAGCGGGAATACTGCGCACTTTAAAGCCATGTTTTATACGGAAATCTGCTGGTTCTCCTCCAAAGTGCGGCAATCGTTCTTTTCGGACCCCTTCAGCCTTCAGCCTAAACAGCTTCAGCCTGACTATGTGAGTAGTCACAAAGACAGAATACGTCAGAGGTAAACCAAAAAGATCCGTTGGATTTTTCTTGAAGACCACAAGGGCGAGGGAGTAGATTGACTTTCGATATTACTTGGGCTAACAATTTGATATCAAAGTTTCGTGATAAAATGGGTGGTTTTGAGATTCGGCCAGTCAGTGAAACTTGAAAATGCCAACCATTGGATCAACGGCTCGCATTTCAGTCGGGAATTGTTGCCGCAAACGACCAAATTGAGGGAGAATGGGACATGAAAGATAAGATTATTATTTACGGAAAAGCGGGCTGACCGTACACGGATAAGGCCAGGTCGGCCAACGAGGGGGCAGTATACGTAGATGTTAAGAAGGATAAGGACGGACTTGAGAAGATGCTCGCGGTTTCCAACGGCGTTCGGGAAGTGCCGGTTATCGTCAAAGGGGAAAAAGTTCAGATTGGCTTTGGCGGCTCATGAGGGGTGTGACGGCTCATCGGTGATGAGACCTCATTAATATCGGGTGGAGTTCCCATTCGTGAACCGGCGGATTAATCTATCAGAGGGTGTTCTTTTCCTGCTCTTTCAGCGTGGGAAGAGGTGTCAACTCCATGGATCGCTGTCGCATTCTGAAGTGGCTCTTATAGCCTGCCTCAGAGGCCAATCTTAGGGCCAGGTCAAATGCGGCGCCTATGTCTCCAGGGGTGTGTGAATCCGAACCAAAACATATGGGGATCTCCCTTTCGCGCGCCAGGGAAACAATAAGCGGCGACGGATATATCTCACCCACCGATTTCCTCAGCCCGGATGTGTTTATCTCAATCCCCATACCTGCCTCTGCGATGCGATCAAGGGCGGGTTGCACTATCTCTTTTGTGGCCTTATCCGGGGGACGGTGGCCGAATTTCTTTGGCAGGTCCAGATGGCTGACCGCATCAAAGAGCCCGGAATCCGCCAATCTCCCCACAAGCTCAAAATATTTCCGCCAAGTTTCCGTCACGTCGACAGAATCCCACACATGCCGCTCTAAGGGGTTATCAAAACCCCAGCCTTCGATATAGTGGATTGAGCCGAGGACAAAGTCGAATCCCTGCCGGGGAAGCCATTCTCCAAGAAATCTCTCACAGCCTTCGTAGTAATCCGTTTCAATTCCAAAAAGGACCACGGGCGGGGTGTTGTCCTGAATGTCCGTTACCATCTGTCTATAGGATGGGAATTGGCCCATCTCCATCCGGTTGCGTGGATCATAGCCGTCGGGGTTGGGACCGTGGTCCGAAAAACATATCTCGGTTATTTTTTGCTGCTGTGCAGCCCTCTTGTAATCGGAGACATCCCTTTCAGCGTGTTTGCAGAGGGAAGTATGGATGTGATAATCGGGGAGAGAAATAAAGTCCATATGAGACCTGTCAAAACATCGATGTGGGTTTTTGTCCAGCAGATATTTCCGCTGGCATGACAACTTTCAAAAAAACCAGCTCAGGTGAAAAAAACTGGGGTGAATGTTGAGAGCGACTCAAGATTCACAGGGGCTTCATACCTCAACCACCCACAAGAAATCAAGCCGTTCTTTAAATTGGGCGGCAGATAAAATATTTCAGAGGACGGGAATCGGTCAAAAGAAGACATTTGTGCAACACAAATATATTATTGCCATGACCCTCGATATGAATTATTGATCTGATAAGGGAGATAAGCGGAGAACGTGTCAGCATTTTGTTGATCGAACATGTCAAACAGGGGGTATGTGCTTGGAAACGGTGAAATCGTTTTGAATGGGGAAGGGCAGGAGCTTCTGGAAAATCCCCATATCCGAAAGGCCTATCTTGGGCTGTAAGAAGATAAGCTCTCAAAAAAATCCGGGTGCCGTGGATTGACCATATGGAAAAACAAATGGATTTTCCGCGATTGATAAGGGATGTTTTAAACTCCAGAACTCCCCGAATGATCAAAGATAAGCAACCGCTTCGCAGACATGCGGCCGTGCTGATCCCTCTTTTCAAGGTCCGTGATCAATACAGGGTCCTCTTTACCAAACGGACCAACAGGGTGGAAGAGCACAAGGGACAAATATCTTTTCCGGGAGGTGCTGTGGAGGAGGGAGATGAATCTTTTCAGGATACAGCTCTGAGAGAGGCCTACGAGGAGATCGGTCTTTTGAGAAAAGATGTAGCGATTTTGGGGCAGACCGATGACACCCTTACTCTGGCATCCAATTTTGTCATCCACCCGTTTGTGGGACTGATCCCCCATCCCTATTGTTTCAAGGTCAATGACCACGAAGTCAAAAGACTTATTGAGTTCCCCTTTGATGTCTTTATGGCGGAGAACCAGGCAGACAAGATGGGTGATGTCAAATACGACGGCAATGTCTACCGCAGTGTTCTTTTTCAATATAACGGTGAGGTGATCTGGGGAGCTACTGCAAAAATCATGGAAAACCTCATAGAGATCCTTGAAGAAAAAACATCAATTTACGCTCAAAACACACGTGATTAGAAAGTAGCGTAACAGCGGACGCAGCATCCTCCTGTTCGATTTTTGCCTGAGCTGCGCAACCCACTGACAACGCGAGCAGTTCCGAATTATGAAGAAATTTTGACATTTGACACCGATTTTGAGACATTAGAACAAGATCCGGCAGACACATAAAAACCAAAGAGAGGACCAACCGCCAAGAAAAGGAGAACAAAGCCGATGGCCGCCCAACAGGTTAGCAGTGAAAAGGCTAAGAAGATGAGTCTTGAAGAGCTTTTTGGGACACTCTCGTCCAGCAATGAGGGGCTATCGGTGGCGGAAGCCCAAAAACGTTTGGGTGAATATGGCCCCAATGCGTTGGAGGAGAAAAAGGAAAGCCCGCTGCTCAAGTTTCTGGCTTACTTTTGGGGGCCCATTCCGTGGATGATCGAGGTGGCCCTGATCCTTTCGCTGGTGGTAAAACATCGGTTGGACGCGGTGATTATTGCCGTGCTTTTGGGCTTTAACGCTGTCATTGGCTTTTGGGAAGAATACAAGGCCTCCAATGCCCTGGCTGCACTCAAGAAGGGTCTTGCCTTGAAGGCAAGGGCCTTGCGCGGGGACAAGTGGCAGGAGGTGGACGCAGTGGACTTGGTCCCGGGCGACGTTGTTCGTCTGCGGCTGGGCGACATCATTCCAGCGGATGTCAAACTGGTTGAAGGCGAGTATATCAGCGTGGATCAGGCCGCCCTTACCGGTGAGTCTCTCCCTGTGAACAAAAAGGTTGGCGATATTGCTTACTCGGGTTCGGTGGCCAAGCAGGGGGAGATGGTTGCCCTGGTGTGCGCCACGGGCGGCAATACCTTTTTTGGCCGAACAGCCAAGCTGGTGAGTGAAGCCGGGGCCGTGTCACACTTTCAGAAGGCAGTGATGCGCATCGGCGACTTTCTGATCTTTATAGCTGTCGGGCTGAGCATCATATTGATTGCAGTGGAACTCCATCGTGGGGATCCGGTCCTTGAACTTGTACAGTTCGTATTGATCCTGGTGATTGCCTCCATTCCAGTGGCCATGCCTGCGGTGCTTTCGGTGACCATGGCATTGGGTGCCCTGGCACTTTCCAGAGAAAAAGCCATCGTCTCGCGACTCCAATCCATTGAGGAAATGGCCGGGATTGACGTCCTTTGTTCCGACAAGACCGGTACCCTTACCAAAAATGAATTGACCCTGGGCGAACCCGTGATATTTGAAGCCAAAGACACCGAAGAATTGATTCTCGCCGGGGCACTTGCCTCCAAGGCCGAGAACAAGGATGCCATTGATCTGGCGGTTATAAGCGGACTCAAAGACACATCGCTGCTCGAAAGTTATGAGCAGACAAAGTTTATGCCATTCGACCCTGTCGGCAAACGCACCGAGGGCATTGTCAAGGACCCACAGGGCCAGATTACCAAATACACAAAAGGTGCCCCCCAGGTGATTCTGGATATGTGCTCGGTGGATGACAGGGCCCGTGAGAGGGCGGACAGGGTGGTTAACGATATGGCCTCCAAGGGTTATCGTACGCTGGGTGTTGCAAAATCAACCCGGGAAGGGGAGTGGCAGTATATGGGTATCTTGCCCCTCTTTGATCGGGATGACTCTGCGGATACCATTGCCCAGGCCAAGGCACACGGGTTAAAGGTACACATGATCACCGGCGACAACGTTGCAATCGCCTCGGAGATATCGGGGCGACTGGGTATGGGAATACACATTCAACCGGCAAGCGAGCTTTTTAAGGGTGATGTGGATCCAAGTCATTTGAGCCCTGAGGCGATAGACAAGATAGAAAAAGCCGATGGTTTTGCGCAGGTGTTCCCTGAGCACAAGTACGCTATTGTCAAGGCCTTCCAGCAACGGGGGCACCTGGTTGGCATGACAGGAGACGGGGTTAACGATGCCCCTGCCTTGAAACAGGCGGATACGGGGGTCGCGGTTTCCGGAGCAACCGATGCGGCCCGTGCGGCTGCGGCCCTGATTCTGACCGCACCGGGGCTTTCGGTCATCATCAAGGCAATCGAGGTGGCAAGACAGATCTTTGAGCGGATGATGAGCTACACCATCTACCGGATCGCCATGACCATCGATATCATGTTTTTTGTGGTGCTGGCCATACTTGTCTTTAACTTTACGCCATTGACGGCGGTGATGATCATCGTCCTGGCCCTGTTGGATGATATTCCCATCATGACCATCGCCTACGACAACACCCGTATCGATCCCCAACCGGTACGGTGGCAGATGGGCCGCGTGTTGTCGATATCTTCGGTCCTCGGGTTGCTCGCCGTTGCCGAGACCTTTGGCCTGCTTCTCATCGGGTGGGAATGGCTGAAGAATCCTGAGTGGCAGAAATGGATACAAATGGATAAGCCCCGTCTCCAGAGCATGCTCTTTCTGCAGCTTGTGGCTGGGGGGCACCTCATGCTCTTTTTGACGCGTACCAAAAAGTTCTTTTTTACACCGCCGTTTCCGTCCAGACCCTTGTTTTGGGCCATCGTGGGAACTCAGGTTTTCGCAATGCTCATGTGCGCCTTTGGGTGGCTGGTGCCGGCCCTGCCCTGGGGGCTGATCGGCCTGGTCTGGGTCTACAACATCGTATGGATGTTAATTCAGGATGTCGTCAAGGTTGGTGTGTACCATCTGATGGAAGACAAGGGCAGACACAGACAGAGATTTCTCAAAACCGTCAATGAACCGTTACATCCACATCCGCACGTATAATGAAAAGAGGCTCCTAGTTCCCCCGGGCTCGAACCTCAATGAGTTCGCCTACAATGCTGATGCCAAGCTCCTCCGGGGTTTCCGCCCGGATAGCAAGCCCGATGGGGGCGTACACCCTGTCCAATTTTTTCTGGCTGACCCCTTCCTTTAAAAGCTGTTCATAAATCATGGCTTTTTTACGTCGGCTGCCGATCATTCCGATATATGCCGGCGATTGCTCCATTGCCCGCCGTAACGCAACTAAATCATGCAGGTGCCCCCGGGTCACGATCACGAGGTAGTCCCTTGGTCCAAACACCACTCCTTTGAATGCCTCATCAAAGGGCAACGTACGTATTTCAGTGGCCATGGGAAAACGTTCCCGGTTGGCGAACTCCTCTCTATCGTCGATAATGACGACCTCAAACCCCACGCGGTGAGCGAACCATGCCACGTCCAACGAGACGTGTCCACCGCCAAAGATGTGGACCACGGATGGCCGTTGAATGGGTTCGACATAAAGTCGGTCACTCTGGCCAGGCAGCGACAGAAGATCGGGCTTGTCGCTCGCGATCACTTCCTGGAAGGTAGTGGCGAAATTGTCTGAAAGTGGCAACACCCCGGCAATGGGCTCCTCATTTTCCCAAAGAAGGTGCCTTGCGTCATAGGGAAGCGGTTTTTCGCTTACCAGGGTCAAAAAAACGACCGTTCCTGACCCTCTAACGGCGTCCTCAAAAGTTTTCAAAAATGGGAGGGCCTCCAGTGGGATCGTCTCTACAAACACCTCCATTTTGCCCCCGCATATCATGTTTGCCTCGGCAACTTGCTGACCGGTAAGAGAAAGGGGGAAGATTTTCTGCCCCGGCTTATCCAAAAGGGACAGGCCAATCTCTATTGATTTTCCCTCCACAAAACCACCGCCCACTGACCCGAGAATTTCCGGGCCTTTGAGCAGGAGCATTCGGCTCCCGGCACCCCTCGGTGCCGAACCGGTCTGAGCAGTAACTGTGGCCCACACCGCAGGCTCACCCTGTTCCAACGACTGTATTGTCCGCGAAAGTATTCTTTGCATGGTTTGTCCTCTCAAATATTGTAAACCCGTAAAATTGCTTCTAGTACGGCTCCGCCAATGGCCCGGGCTTTCTCACTTATGGTGTTGACATAACCGGCTTCGCCCCGGGGGTCGATGTCTCCTATCTTGAGGCCACGTTTGACCCCTGTCCCTGAACGAATAATCCCCCTCAAGACACCCCCTATCTGTGCCGCCACTTCATCCCTGCCGACCCGCGCCACTATATCACCCGGGTTTATATGCTGACCCAGATCATATTCCGTCTCAAACAAGCCGTCGGAGGGAGCACGCAGGACTCGTTCGTGGGTGACACCCCCTATTGCCCCGGGCACCCCTGTATTGGGTTCTGCTTTTCCCCGTTCGTACAGTAGCCCAAGATTATGCCCCCGGTTTGTCTCCACCACATAGTGCACATCCTGCCCCGCTTCATATCCCGGACCCAGGGCGATTACAAGAGGGGCATCCGTGATGTTTATGCCCGTATTGCGTTTGCTCAACGTGGCTTCAATCAACACATCAGGATCAAGTGTTTTTAGGACCGTCATTTCGGGGTCTTCTATGAGGGGGATACGGTTCCTCTCCCATTCCGCTGAAATCTCATCGGGTCTTGAGACCCGAACAGCCTCCACGTTTTCAACCAGTTTGGTACCGTCATAGGAGGCTTCACAAAAAGATACGGCGCGGCGGACGGCAAGGGGCTGGGGTCGCTCGGTAAGGGCCACCCGAAAGTGCGATTTGAAAAGACGCCACGCCACGCCGCTTGCCATCTCACCCGCACCCTTGATGAGTACTGTAATGCCTGGTTTCACTTTTTTCTCCTTGAGAATATCGAATTTCTGTCATCATAGCATAACCGGATGAGAGATTCCAGAAACCCTATTATTTCTCCCGGACTTATTGAGAAGTTGTGCCGGCAATGGGACTTGAGGGGTCAACCACTACTTTTTTTGAGGATGGTAGTTGACTAATAAGGCCCAATCTTTGGCAAGGAATAGACGGATTTCCATCCTTTGCTGCCCGGTTCCTTAAGGTATGGCTCCATTTCTTTATTGGTCCGGAATGTGGTCTTTTCCGGTTCGGGAACCTCTCCCACGGGCCATGTCTCCAGAATTTCTTTCTGTAGGAGAAACAGATATTCACATACGGCCAGTATGGGCCATTTTGCCTTATCAGCATCTCCCAATGTGGCCCTGCCGACGACCCCCTCGGGCGTTGCTACGACCTCCAAAGGGAGGTCTCCCGCCCGGCCCCTGTATGTGTTGGGTCTTAAAAGCTCTTCGGCTGATAGGTCAAAGTGGCCATCCGGGAAATATTTGTAGCCCGGCAGGGGACCCGTATCCACAGCATGCTCCATCTTGACCATTTCGGGAAACAGAAGGAGGCCCATCGAGGTTTCGGCCTCATCTGCATGGACAAAACGAGTGTCTAATTTTCCGCCATATTCTTTTGTTTCGAAAAATTCACGGACCGTCCGCTGAAGCTCAGGCGCCACATAGAAACCGGGGAGTTGATAGGTATTCATAAATCGTTTTATGGCCTTTTCAATCTCGTTTTGCTGTGCGTGGTTGTTAAACCAAATTTGTTTGCGGAACCCGTCATTCCACAGGCCATACATGATATGCATTATGCTTTGCTCGAAGGCCTCATCGTTGACCATGACGGTGCCACACATCCCTTGATGCCAGGGCGGGTGGCAGCCGTAATTGATGGGATATACTATGTTTACCGGCGCCCCTGTCTTTTCTGTCTTACGCCGGACCGCTTCGGCTATTCGTGTAACCTGGAGGGTGTCGTGACCACCGATAAGGTGATCACCATGACATTCCGTGGATCCCACGGGAATGATCACCACGTCATTCTTGCGACGGTTTTTTACCATGTCAGCCCGGGGAGTGTTTTGGATATAGGAGCCGGGTTTATCCATCTCTCCTG
>PVMK01154691.1_pt1 | contig 23407 bp, 20 predicted proteins | sample 1853481 | NCBI WGS metagenome assembly PVMK01 (sample SAMN08533507, study PRJNA380276) | Marine sediment metagenome, whole genome shotgun sequencing project. | reverse complement strand
TCACCTAGGCGGGCAATTTCAACCAGTCCACGCGTAATCAGGGCAGCGCGGGCATTGTGGTTGAAGCCAAGGCCGTCACCGACCCCGGACGCCAGCGCAATCACGTTCTTGAGTGCGCCAGCGATTTCTACACCGACAACATCCTGATTGGTATAAACCCGAAAACATTCGGTACTGAAGAGTTCCTGAATCCGATGTGCCACATCAAGATCTTGCGCCGCCACAGCCACGGCCGTGGGCTGTTCTGCGGCAACCTCCCGGGCAAAAGAGGGCCCGGAGAGAAAGGCACAACGCTGTTCGACCTCTGGGCCGAGAACCTCCAGCAGGACCTCCGACATGGTCAGCAAGGTATCGTTTTCAATACCCTTGGCTGCCGAAACCAACAGACAGTTATCAGCCAGAGAGGGTTTAAGCTGTTTGAGAACGTGTCGCATGACCTGCGACGGTGACACCAGAACCAGAACCTGACGATCCTGAACGGCATCGACCAGCTCGCTGGTATAGGAAAGATTTTCTGAGAGGGTTATACCGCCCAGGTAAAGGTCGTTGATGCGGGTCTCCCGCAGGCGGGCCGCAAGATCCTTTTCGTACACCCAGAGGGTAACATCGTAACCCTTTTTAGCCAGTAGGTCGGCAAGGGTGGTCCCCCAACTTCCGGCACCGATGACTCCGATTTTCATCATGACACCTCTGGCAGCCTGTTAACTATCCTGGCTGAAGCGAAAACGTGATTGCTTACGATCAGATTTTAGCTCATTTAAGAGCAATAGCCATAGTTAGTACCGTGTACACCTTAAACTGTCGTCACTTGCTGGTTATTTGTCGCGCCAGATGCGTTGTGACTTCAGTTGCATAGCTACAGCTATGGAACTGAAATCACGCCTTGCTGGCACACCAAATCCCGGCGCAATCTTACGACATTTTAAGATGTACAGGGTACTAGATGGCTTTCTTCTTCTTTTCAATGCGCTCACGCACCTGCGCCGTTTTCCGTTTCAGGATATCCTGCTTGGGATAACTTCCGGCCAAATCCTCAAGAATTTGCAAGGCATCAACCAGCTCTTCCTGCTCTTCCAGAACGGTTGCCAGACCGAAGCGTGCTTCCAGGGCGTAGGGGCTTTCAGCCCAATCTTCTATCACCAGACGATAGGCTCCGGCAGCTTCAGGAAGCTTGCCCTCCAGAGTATAGGTCATGGCAATGCGATACTGTACCTCGGCAAACATTGCGCTTTGCGGATAATTTTTCAGTAAGCTTTCAAATTCAAGCCTGGCCTGTGCAAAATTGTTCAACCGGAAATAACAATCCGCCACCTCATACTGCAACCGGTCGTTTTCCCGGCCAGGCCGATCGAGAATTTTTTGATAAACCGCTATCGCCTGGCTGCAGTCATTGAGACGGTACTTGTACAGCACAGCGACCTTCTGCCTGGCCGGTACCACCTCTGCCGCCGCGGGGAAGTCCCGCTCAAGCAAAAGAAAGGTCAGTAAGGCGTCTGCATAGCGGCGCAGATACAAATCCTGGACTTCAGCCGCCTGAAAGAGCGCCTGGGGAACTCGTATAAACGCTGGATGTTCATCGTGCAGCGTTATAAACAGCTCAACCGCCTCAGCATATTTTCCCGATTGCCTGAGCGTCAGACCCTTTTGAAACGTCTTTTCGAGTCTCGTCTGCAGATCAGTGTAATACCAGAAACCTCCGGCAGCAACCAGCAACAGCAGTGTCAGACCAAGAAAAACCCAGAGTCGATTTTTAGGTGCCATCCCCTGGCGCCGGAGCTCCTCCATCAGGAGCTGTTTCTTCAGTTTCCGGATTTCCTTCATCATCTTCCTTCTCTGCCAGTTTGGCGACGGCGACGATCCGCTCTTCTGCCTCCAGCACCATCAGGCGCACACCCATGGTGTTTCGACCAATGATCGAAAGGGCACTGACCCGCGTGCGCAGAACCTTGCCACGGTCAGTAATGAACATCAGATCGGATTCATTGTCCACCAGTTTAACATCAACCACCTGGCCGTTGCGACCACCGGTCTTGATGGTGATAATGCCTTTGCCGCCGCGACTCTGGACACGATACTCACCGAGGCTGGTTCGCTTACCGTAGCCAGTCTCCGTAACGGACACCAGGGTTGCCGCGGTGGCATCTGTGACAACCTCCATACCGATGATTTCATCACCATCATCCAGCCTCATGCCGCGTACACCACGGGAGGTCCGCCCCATCGGCCGGGCGCCGGCTTCGGCAAAACGGATCGATTTGCCGTTGCGGCTGGCCAGGAGGATATCCATGGAGCCATCTGTCAGACGTGCTGCGATCAGACTGTCGCCGTCATCGATGGTCAGCGCGATGATACCACCCTGACGCGGGTGGGAATAAGCCAGCAGGTCGGTTTTCTTGACCGTTCCATTCTTGGTGGCCGTAATAATGAAACGACCCTCGGTGAATCCCTTGACTGGCAAAATCGTTCTGACGCTTTCATCTTCTGCCAGATTTAACAGGTTAACGACTGCCTTGCCGCGCGCAGCGCGGCCGCCCTGCGGAATTTCATGGACCTTGAGCCAGTAAACCTTGCCTTTGTTGGTAAAGATCAGCACATAGCTGTGGGTCGAGGCAATGAAGAGGTTTTCAACAAAGTCCTCTTCCTTGGGACGCATGCCGGTCGCACCTTTGCCACCGCGCCGTTGCGCCCGGTAGAGCGAAACCGCGTTGCGTTTGATGTAACCGGAATGCGACACGGTAACCACCATATCTTCTTCGACGATCATGTCCTCGATGGAGAGGTCGGCGGCTACAGCGATAATCTCGGTGCGGCGCGGGTTGCTGAAACGATCTTTGATATCTACCAGTTCACCTTTGATGATCTTGAGGATCTTCAACTCGCTGGCGAGGATCTCCTTAAGTCTTTCGATCAGGGCTAAAACCTGCTTGTACTCCTCAATGATCTTGTCGCGCTCGAGCCCGGTCAGGCGATGCAGGCGCATTTCGAGAATCGCCTGTGCCTGGATACCACTCAGTTCAAAGCGGGCGACCAATCTTTCCTTGGCCTCGGCCGGATTGGCGCTGGACTTGATGACCTGAATCACCTCGTCGAGGTTGTCCAGAGCGATCTTGAGACCTTCGAGGATGTGGGCGCGGGCCTCGGCTTTCTTCAGCTCGAACAAGGTACGGCGAGTGACAATCTCCTTGCGATGCTCGACAAAGTGATCCAGAACCTCGCGCAGTGTCAAAATCTGCGGCTTTCCATTGACAATCGCCAGCATGATGATGCCGAAGGAAGAATGCATCGCCGTCATCTTGTAAAGCTGGTTGAGTATCACCTGGGGAATGCTGTCACGTTTCAGTTCGATGACGATGCGCATGCCGTCACGATCCGATTCATCACGCAGGTCGGAAATCCCCTCTATTCTCTTGTCTCGGACCAGGTCGGCAATTTTTTCTATCAGACGCGCCTTGTTAACCTGAAAAGGTATCTCGGTAACGATGATGCTCTCACGGCCGGTGCGGCTGTTCTGCTCGACCATTGCCTTGGCGCGCATCGGAATAATGCCGCGACCGGTGCGGTAGGCTTGATGGATGCTGTCCCGACCCATAATGAAGCCACCGGTCGGAAAGTCGGGGCCAGGGATAAGCTCAAGCAGTGCTTCGATCTCAAGCTTCGGATCATCGATCACCGCAATCAGGCCGTCGATTATCTCGCTCAGGTTGTGTGGTGGGATCTTGGTCGCCATACCAACCGCAATCCCCTCGGAACCATTGACCAGCAGGTTAGGGAACTTGCAGGGCAGCACCAGAGGTTCTTCGAGAGAATCATCGTAGTTGGGTCCGAACTCAACTGTCTCCTTGTCGAGGTCATTGAGCAGTTCATGAGCCAAGCGATCCATGCGAACTTCGGTATAACGCATAGCCGCCGCCGAGTCGCCATCAACCGAACCGAAGTTGCCTTGGCCGTCAATCAGCGGGTGGCGCATGGAGAAATCCTGAGCCATGCGAACGATGGTGTCATAAACCGCAGAGTCACCATGGGGATGGTACTTACCAATCACGTCACCGACCACACGGGCCGATTTTTTGTACGGCTTGTTGTAGTCATTGTTCAGCTCGTTCATGGCGAAGAGCACTCTCCGGTGAACCGGCTTGAGACCATCTCGCACATCCGGCAGAGCCCGGCCGACGATCACGCTCATCGCATAGTCCATGTAGGACTTGCGCATTTCGTCTTCAATATTGACGCTGACTTTGTTCTGTTCTGAAAGCATTCTCGATTTTCCTCCGGAAAATCAGTGGCTCGTGGCGCGTGGCGCGTGGCGTGATTTTTCCCGCTACCCGCTACTCAGCTACTCGCTACATCGTTTAAACATCCAGGTTTGATACGTTCAAGGCATTCTTTTCGATGAATTCACGGCGTGGTTCGACCTGATCGCCCATCAACACGGTAAAAATCTGCTCCGCTTCGATGATGTCTTCAACCTTGACCTGCAGTAAAACCCGTTTCTCCGGGTCCATGGTCGTTTCCCAAAGCTGCGAAGGATTCATCTCACCCAGCCCTTTGTAACGCTGGATGTACTGACCTTTCTTGGCCCGGGCGAAGAAATATTCGAGCAGAGCCTGGCGATCGCTTACCACCGTCTCTTCCTGACCTTCCTTGCTGATCATGGCATTCTCATGCAAACAGATATCTTCTACCTGCTTGTATGACTGCAGTAACAGCTTGTACTCGTACATCGACAGACTTTCGAGCACCTTCTGGTCGATGTATGAGCGCAGGTTGTCGTTAGTGTAAAGAATTCGTGGTGGATCATTAGAGACCAGAAATTCGGCCTCAGGCGCAATCTTACGCAACTTGGCAGCCAAAGGTTCGAGATCAATCAGATCGGCGAAACCGTTCTGCAGCTTGCCACTGACAAAGACCTTAAGAACTTCGGCGTTGATGCCTTTGTGGACCATCTTGCTGAAATGCTCGTTGTACAGAAGGATATTGCGCAAAGTCGGGATGATCTGCTTGCCACGCAACACCTTGCCGCTCTTCTCCATCCTCACGGTCATACCCTCAACGCCTTCGTCGAGCAGGTATTCGCGCAAAGCATCTTCGTCCTTCAGGTAAAGCTCTTTCTTGCCGCGCTTGGCCTTGTAGAGCGGTGGTTGAGCGATATAAAGATGACCGCGTTCAACCAGTTCCAGCATCTGACGAAAGAAGAAGGTCAAGAGCAGGGTACGGATATGCGAACCGTCGACGTCGGCGTCGGTCATGATGATAATTCGATGATAACGCAGCTTGCTCAGATCAAAATCTTCTTTGCCGATGCTGGTGCCCATCGCCGTGATCAGAGTACGGATCTCGTTAGAAGTGATCATCTTGTCGAAACGCGCTTTCTCCACATTAAGAATTTTGCCTTTGAGCGGCAGAATCGCCTGATAGCGGCGCTCCCGTCCCTGCTTGGCACTACCACCGGCCGAGTCGCCCTCGACCAGGTAGAGTTCGCAAAGCGCTGGATCCTTTTCCTGACAATCGGCCAGCTTGCCAGGCAAAGCCAGTCCGTCCAGAGCACCTTTGCGACGGGTCAGATCACGAGCTTTGCGGGCCGCTTCGCGAGCGCGGGCGGCATCGATACCTTTTTCAAGAATTTTGCGTGCTATCGACGGGTTCTCTTCGAGAAATTCCGCCAGTTTTTCATTCATCAGCGTTTCGACATAGCCTTTAACCTCCGAGTTACCCAGTTTGGTCTTGGTCTGGCCTTCAAACTGTGGATCGGGCATTTTCACGGAAAGAACTGCGGCCATACCCTCGCGCAGATCGTCGCCGGAAATGGTGGTTTTCATATTTTTCAACAGATTGTTGGCGGTGGCATAGGTGTTCATGGTGCGCGTCAGCGCCGCCTTGAAACCACTCAGGTGGGTGCCACCTTCTTGGGTGTTGATATTGTTGGCGAAAGAATAGATTTTTTCGTCATAAGCATCGTTATACTGGATGGCGATATCAATCTCGACATCCTCCCTGATACCGGTAAAGAAAATCGGCTTCGGGTGCAGAGGGGTTTTAGCGCGGTTGAGATATTCGACAAAGGAAACAATACCGCCTTCGTAGTGGAAAACGTGGCTCTTGTCGCTCCGTTCATCGATAATTTCGATTTTAACACCGGCATTCAGGAAAGCCATCTCGCGGATACGCCGTGACAGAGTTTCAAAGGAGAATTCCGTCGTTTCAAAGATTTCCGGATCCGGCCAAAAGAGTATTCTGGTGCCACGGCGTTTGGTTTCGCCATCCTCGATCAGCTCATCCATCGGAACACCACGCTCGTAGTTTTGTCGGTAAATTTTACCATCACGACGAATTTCAAGTTCCAGACGACTTGAGAGTGCATTAACGACCGAAACCCCCACACCATGTAAACCGCCGGAAACCTTGTAGCTGTCACTATCGAACTTGCCGCCGGCGTGCAGCACCGTCATAACCACTTCGGCAGCAGGTTTTTTCTGCGTGGGGTGCATATCAACCGGGATACCCCGGCCGTTATCCGTCACTGTGATTGAATCATCAACATGGATAACCACCTTTATATCATCGCAATGACCAGCCAGAGCCTCGTCAATCGAGTTGTCCACCACCTCATAAACCAGGTGATGTAAACCCTGTACAGACGTGGAACCGATATACATCGCCGGCCGTTTACGAACGGCCGATAAACCTTCTAGAACTGTGATACTTCCTGCATTGTACTCTTTGTTCAGTTTTTGTGTCATGTCACCCTCGTTCTGGGGATGTGGCGGAGACCAGACCCTGGTCAACCTTAAAAAAGCTTGATGTCTGTCGTACTGAATCAGCCAAGACCGGTTGTTGTGTAGATGTCAGGAAAACCTGGCCACGACGATTCAAAAGAAAATTAAAAAAACCTTCCTGCCGTTGACTGTCCAGTTCGCTGGCCAGATCGTCAAGCAACAGGACAGGAGGATCTTTAAACTGCTCTTCCAGATCGACAACCTGAGCAGCCTTGAAGGCGAGCAAAAAAGACCTTTGCTGGCCCTGTGAGCCGAAAGAACGCAGAGATCGTCCGTTAACCATAAAAGTCAAGTCGTCACGATGCGGTCCGGCTAATGTCATTCCTAACTTTTTTTCACGAGCTGCTAATCTTTCAAAAGTTGCGCTCAGATGAGCAGATATTTCTTTCAGTGTTTTCGGCTCAACCGAATAGTTTAATTCGGCAGATTCTGTACCACCGGTAATTTCTCTGTAAACCTGATAAAGAAACGGCTTAAATCTTTTCAGATATACGTGTCGCTCATGACGAATCCGACTGCCACTGCGAATCAGGGCTTCTGTCCAGGGCAAGATTTCTTTTTCATCTGTCTCTTTTTTTAACAGTTGATTACGTTGACGTAAAATTTTGTCATACTCTTGAACACGATCAAGATATGTGGGTTCTATCTGTAAGATGGCTCGATCCAGCAGCGCCCGCCGTCCAGCCGGAAAACCCTTGATATTACTCAACTCTTCCGGCGTAAAGAGTACAGTTCGCAAGTAACCGAGAAACTGACTGAGTTTCTGAACCGTTTTGCCGTCAACTCGCGGATTGCGACCATTTTTATGCAATCCTATCTCAAGACGGTTTTTTACTCCGCCCTTATAAACATCCGCACCGATCCATGCTGTTTCTACTTCATGGTTTATCAATTCCTGTCCCCGAGCACCGCGAAAACTCTTCAGGTGCCCCAACAGGTAAACAGCTTCGAGAAGATTCGTTTTTCCTTGAGCATTGTGCCCATAAATGACATTGAAATGCTCGTTCCAGGCAAGATTTAATTCTTCCAGGTTGCGGTAGCAGCGAAGCTTTAAATTGTTTAGAATCATACAACTATCAAGAAAAAAGCCTTAAAATTTAAAGGCTTTTTTTAAAAATACTGTTTTAGAGCCGCATCGGCATGATAACCGCGAGATAGCCATCCTCATCAACCGGTTTAATTAATCCTGGTGAAGTATTATCCTTGAGAATCATGCGAATATGCTCTTGATCTTGTACCTGTAATATATCAAGCAGATAACGTGCGTTAAAACCTACGGAAATTTCCGGACCTTTATATTCAATAGTCAATTCTTCACGAGCATCACCTAACTCCGGATTGGATGATGAAACTTCGAGAAGATCATTTTTGAAATTCATCTTTACGCCACGTGATTTTTCGCTGGAAACAATAATCATACGACGCAAAGCATGCAGGAAGGGATCAACAGCAATTGTGGCCTGTTGTTCATTGGCTTTCGGGATAACACGATCGTAATCAGGAAATTCACCATCAATTAAGCGCATGATAATAACTGTTTTATTTTTGCTGATAACAGCATTATTGTCCATAAAACCTAAGTGAAGATCACCCTCTCCTTCTTCGGCAAGTTTTTTTAATTCGAGAATACCCTTGCGCGGCAAAATAACGCCTCGTGATAATTCCAGAATCTCAACAACCTCTATGTCCCTTTCTATCATGGAAAGTCTGTGACCATCAGTAGCCACCAGACGCAGTTTCTTCGTATCTTCCTGAATCTGACAGAAAATGCCATTCAAATTATATTTGCTCTCATCCTGAGAGACGGCAAAAAAGGTTTTTTCTATCATCTCCTTACAGAGGGAACTGGCAAGAGAGGTGAAATTACCTTCTTTTGGTTTTGGAAAATCAGGGAATTCCTCTGCTGACAAGCCGACAATATTAAATTGGGCTTTGTCGCATTCAACTTCTACCCAACAGTTATCCTTGGCATTAAAACTGATTTCTTTATCCGGCAACTCCTTGACAATTTCATAGAGTTTTTTGGCAGAGACGGTGATTTTTCCTGGTGTGCGTATATTAGCTGGATAAATTGATTTCATACCAACTTCAAGATCTGTTGCTGTCAGATGCAGTTCACCATCTGCACCCTCAATAAGAACATTTGAAAGAACCGGTATGGTATTTCGCTTTTCAACAATACCCTGGACCCTGGCCAGTCCTTTGAGAAAAACCTCTTTTTCAATAGTGAAATTCAAAATGACCTCCTCATCAACAGGTTATACTTATTACTTAAAACTTATAAAATAAAAAGATAGTAGTAGTAGTAGTGTCTGTGTATACGTTTAAAAGCTACTTTTTTGTTGTAATTTCAAATGTTTATATTGTTTAAAAAATACGCTAAAAACTGTTGGTCAAATGGGGATAAATAGCAATTATGTAAATTACTTGTTTTATTCTCAGCCTATAAAGAGACTTTTGAAGAACTTATAAACAGCCGTACTCAACCTTTTTTTCTAATTGGTCATTTCCTTTTTTATGTTTTCGATTGTGCTGCGTAATTGAATATCTTCTTCTATTAATTTTTCTATCTTGCGAATAGCATGAATGATTGTGGAATGATCTTTACCACCGAAACGTTCACCTATTTCCGGATAAGAGCACGAAGTCAGTTGCCGTGATATATACATGGCTATCTGCCTGGGAAGAACGACTGCTTTGAGCCTCTTGGGTGATTTTATATCAGATATTTTTATATTGAAATGACTGCTGACTTTTTTGATTATTTCTTCTACAGTCAACACTCTGTTGCGTTCAACAATAATATCCTTGAGAACATCACGAGTCATTTCCAGTGAAACCGGAATAGAGGTAAGACTGGCATAAGCACCAATCCTGATCAGATAACCTTCCAGTTCACGGACATTGTTGCAGATGGAGTTGGCAAGAAATAAAGCAACCTCTTCGGGAAGTTTGATATTGTTTTGTTCTGCTTTCATTTTCAAAATAGCCAGCTTGGTTTCCACATCCGGCGGTTGTATATCGGCAATTAATCCCCATTCGAACCGAGAACGTAATCGTTCTTCGAGACCGGGAATTTCTTTTGGAAACTTATCAGAAGTTACAATAATCTGTTTATGTGAATCATAAAGGGCATTGAATGTATGGAAAAATTCCTCCTGAGTACGTTCCTTGCCGGCTAGGAATTGAATATCATCTATAAGAAGAACATCCATGGAACGAAACTTATTGCGGAACTCGTCCATGCGATTATAGCGTAAAGAATTGATCAACTCGTTCATGAATTTTTCAGAGGTATAGTAACAGATACGCATCTGCGGTGATTTTTTGAGTATAGTATTACCTATGGCATTCACCAGGTGGGTTTCCCCAGGCCGACACCACCGTAAATAAAAAGAGGATTATAGGTTGTTGCAGGGTTATTGGCGACAGCCATGGCGGCCGCGTATGCAAACTGATTTGACGAACCGGAAACAAATTCCTCAAAAGTGTATTTACTGTTCAGATTAAGATAGACGGGATTCTTTTTTGCTATGGTTGTTTTGTTATTGATGGATGCTTTGGTCGTTTTTTCAACGGCAGTTGTTGTTTTAATAAGGTTGTCTCTTACCTGATCAGAAACGTTGAACTGGAGACGATAAGAGACAGCTGAGAGCTCTGAAAGAATTTTTTGTATGAGTTTGCTGTAGTTTTCCTTCACCCAGTCAAGAACAAATCTGTTTGGAACTTCCAGATAAACCATGTCCTGCTCGATTTTGACGAGTTTCAGCGGTTTTATCCAGGTTGAAAAGGGCTGTGGACTGAGGTTCAGTTCCAGATGTGTAAGGGTGTCATTCCAGAGTTTACTCATGCCGGTATCAGTCGTTACTCAAACAGTCAGAATTGTTCAGTGAAAACAAATTTAACCACAAACTTTTAAACAACTGTGGATAACTTAAAAAGAGTCTGAAATCAGGGGGTTGGACTTAAATTTACAGGTGGAAAACTTGACGTCAAAGGTTATCAGAGGCCCTTTTTTATTGCAAGAGAAAACTACCGGTAGAAGAATAACTTAAAGGCCCGGTGTTTTTTTTCGTTCTTGACTTTATTTTGTAATTATGCTTAAAAGTTCTTTTTACAAAAATCACTATCTTTAGCAATATACAGGAGATCTAAAAGGTTATGAAGCGTACCTATCAACCAAGTAAAGTCAGCCGTAAACGGACTCATGGTTTTCGCAAGCGCATGCGCACCAAGGGCGGTGCGAATCTTATCAAACGTCGGCGCGCAAGGGGCCGTAGAACTCTGGCTGCAACAATTCCGATCAAGTAGTCTTTTGTTTTAGGTGAAAAGTGAACAGACCTTTCAACGGTTCTACCGGATACGCCGTTCCAGCGATTATGATCGAATCTGGCGTGAGGGTCAACGTTATCACACGCGCCATTTTGTTGTGATTGTGAGTTCTTCTCGGGACTGCTCACGTTTGGGAATAACGGTAAGTCGCAAAATTGGTAATGCTGTTTGCCGCAATCTGCTTAAACGTTGGATTCGTGAGTTGTTCAGGAGGCACCCTAAGCGGTTCAGGCTGTTTCTGGATATCTCGATTATAGCCAAACGCCAAGCCGGACACCTGAGTCACTTGCAACTGGATCGGGAACTTCTAACCGTCTTTGCCCGCCTGGAGACCGATGATCATGTTTAAACGGTTAGCCATAGCGGGTATTCGCTTTTACAGAGCGTTCATTTCCCCTCTGAAGCCACCAACCTGTCGTTTTTATCCTTCCTGCTCTATGTACACACTGGATGCTGTTAACAGGCATGGTGTTGTGAGCGGTCTCTGGTTAGGCCTTAAACGCTTGGCCCGTTGTCATCCCTGGCACCCCGGTGGGTATGATCCTGTTGACCAGGGTCCTAAGTTCCATTCGTAACAGGAGTTTTTCTTAATTATGAATTCTGGTGAAAATAAAAACCTTGTCCTTGCCATGGTCCTGATGCTGGTTGTCTGGATGGGTTTTTCCTTCTTTTTTCCGCCGACGCAAAAAGACCAGCAGCAACCTGTCGACAATGAAAAAGTGCAGCAGGTAATCGTTACTGAAACAGAGGAACGGATTGTTCCTGAGGTACAAACGGTTGACGTCAAAGAGAGCGCTGTTGTCGACCCGGTTGACAACTCCGCGACAGTAACCACGGCACCTCCTCGGGAAATCACCGTCGAAACGGATAAGTATCAGGCTGTCTTTACAACTCAGGGTGCGCGACTGGTCTCTTTCAAACTGAAGGAGTACCGGGCCACGGCCGCCAAAGATTCTCCGCCCGTACAGATGTATGAACCGGGACCCTTGCGCTATGCGACCTTGCGCACAAGCGGCTCAGAGGGGTTTGTCTTAAACGAGGATGCCCGCTTTGAGACGGCCGCCGAGGGGGTAGTTACCGTTGCCGGGAACGATCAGGTCGAGCTGCGTTTCCAGCACGTTGCAGCTAACGGCATAAAGTATGTAAAAACCTTCCAGTTGCACGGTGACCTGTACACCATTGATAGCTCTCTTGAGCTGCAGAACACCGGTGCCGTTGCCTTGCGTGGCACCGTTAACTACGCTTTGGTGCAGCACTGGGAGGATTCGCTCAAGGCGGACAGTTACTCCTTTTCCGGCCCAGCCACCCTGGTAAAGGGTGAGATAGAGGAGGTTGATGTTGATGACCTCAAGGACGGGTCTGTTGCTTACAGTCAGGATGTTGTCTGGACCTCTTTCCAGACCAAGTATTTCCTTTCAGTTGTTGTTCCGGATGCGCAGGCCATGGAAAGAACCCAGCTTGTGCGCAAGGGAGATGCGATCATAAATCTCCTGGAGTCGCCTTATTTTACCTTGCAAGGTGGTGAGCGGCGCAAACTGGACTATCTGGTGTATATCGGCCCGAAAGAACCCGCCCTGCTCAAAGCTGCCGGTCATCAACTGGACAAGGTTGTCGAGTTCGGTTTTTTTAACCTGCTGGCCCAACCGCTCTTTACGGTTTTGACCTTCTTCTATGGTTACTTCAAAAACTATGGTGTCGCCATTATTCTTCTGACGATCTTGATCAAGATTATTTTCTGGCCCTTGACTCACAAGAGCTACTCATCGATGAAGTCGATGCAGAAACTCCAGCCGGAGATGGCTAAGTTGCGCGAGAGGTTCAAAAACGACAAAGAGCGCCTGAACAAAGAGATGATGGCGCTTTACAAGACTCATAGCGTCAACCCGCTGGGTGGCTGTCTGCCGATGCTGGTGCAGATCCCGGTTTTCTTTGCCCTCTACAAGGTTCTGCTCGGCTCTATCGCTTTGCGGCATGCAGACTTTGCTTTCTGGCTGACGGACCTCTCCGCCAAGGACCCTTATTACATCACCCCGCTCCTGATGGGAGCGAGTATGTTCGTGCAGCAGAAGATGACGCCGACGACTGCAGATCCGATGCAGGCCAAGATCTTCATGATGATGCCTGTCATCTTCACGTTCATGTTCCTGAACTTCCCGTCAGGCCTGGTCATTTATTGGTTGGTAAACAACCTTTTAACTATTTTGCAGCAATACTTCATTCACCGCAAAACCACCTGATCGCGCACCATGAAGCAACGGCACTTGCATGTTGAGGTTGAGGCTGAAAACCTGGATATCGCCGTTGCAAAGGCACTTATGCAATTAGGATGCACTCGTGCTGAGGTTGATATTGAAGTGTTGGAGGTTCCTTCGTCGGGCTTGTTTGGTGTGTTTCTCAAGCGTCCGGCGCGGGTCTCTGTCAAGCTGCATGATCGCGGCGTTATAGCCCGTCAGCTTACCTGCCGGCTATTACAGTTGAGCGCTCTTGTTGCTGATGTTGAGCGGGTTTCTTCCGGCAACCAGATTGGCCTCAACCTGGTAACGCAGGATCCGGGTCGCTTGATTGGACATCACGGGCAAACCCTGGATGCACTGCAAACCCTGACAGGCACCATGACAGACCGCCTGACCACAGATCGCACCCCTATTCTTCTTGATGTTGACGGCTATCGAGAGCGTCGCCGGGGCTTTCTGCTCCGCTTGGCCCGGCGCCTGTCCCGTAAGGTCCGGGAGTCCGGAAAACCAGCTACCACCCCGCCTCTGGTCTTAAGTGATCGTCGTATTCTTCATGAATTATTCAAGCAAGAGCCAGGACTTGAGTCTCATTCGAAAAACCACGAAGGTGGCCGCAAGATCATTATTCTTCAGCCTCGGGGTTAGTTTATGTTGTCGTTTGATACTATCGTTGCCCCAGCGACACCGCCTGGTGAGGGAGGTGTCGGCATTGTTCGTCTCTCCGGACCACAGGCGGTCGATTTTCTTGGCGTTACTTTTCGCGGCAAGGTAAGCGTCTCTGGAATGGAATCGCACAAACTCTATCACGGACACTTGTTTACGCCAGGCAAGGAAAGGGTTGACGAGGTTCTGGCTGTGATTATGCACGCACCCAGATCATATACCGGCGAGGATGTTGTCGAGGTTCATTGTCATGGTGGTCTCCAGATTTTGCGCAGCGTTCTCGATCTTTTTCTGGACGTAGGTGCACGCATGGCCGGGCCGGGAGAGTTTACTCAGCGAGCCTTTCTAAATGGCCGTTTGGACCTGGCACAGGCTGAAGCAGTTATTGAAGTGATCAGGGCGAGATCAGAACGTGCGAGCCGGGTTGCTCTGGACCAGCTTGATGGCCACCTTTCCCGGGAGATCTATAGGTTTTCCGACCAGCTCAAGCAGTCCCTGGCTCTTCTTGAGGCCCACATTGATTTTCCTGATGATGAAGTCGGTGCCCTAAACCTTCCCCGCTTGCTTGCCCCCCTTCAAGAGATATCCTTGCAGGTAGAGACCCTGGCCGGCAGCTTTGATGTTGGTCGCGTCTTGCGTGAGGGGGTTAATGTTTTAATCCTCGGTCGACCCAATGTCGGAAAAAGCTCTTTGATGAACGCCATCCTTGGTGAATCAAGGGCAATCGTCAACGAATTTGCCGGCACCACCCGTGATACCCTGGAGGAGCAGTTAGTTCTGGCCGGCTTCCCGGTTCGTTTGGTTGATGCGGCCGGTGTCCGTGTCACCGAAGATCCGGTCGAGCAGGAAGGTGTCCGCCGTGCACGGGAGAAGGCTGCTGCTGCTGATCTGGTTCTGATGGTTGTTGATGGCTCCAGTCCTTTGACCGATCAGGACATGCTGGCACTGGAGTTGTGCCGGCCCGATAAAACGCTGGTGGTCATCAACAAGAGTGACCAGGCACAAAACTGCGATCTCGAGAGTTTGGCGGACTTTCCTTGTCGAGTTGCTGTGTCCGCTAAATATAATCTTGGGCTCGACGAGTTGTCAGCGGCGATTCTCGAAGTTCTTAAGAGTGATACGGCCGCTTCTGACAGTGAGGGTGTTGTCGTTACAGAACGTCGTCACCGAGATGCTTTGTTGTTGACCAGAGACGCTCTTAGACAGTTTGTGGTGTCGGTTGGAGATTCAGTTCCCCTGGAATGCCTTGCGATGGATCTGCGTGAGGCTTTATCCTCTCTTGGCTTGATTACCGGGGAAACCACGCCGGATGAGATTCTTGATCAGATATTCAGCCAGTTCTGTGTTGGTAAGTAGTTGTGTGTTCCACGTGGAACATTATCTGGTCGCATGCTTGGCCTGTGGCCGATTGTTCCACGTGAAACATTGGTAATGATTGCGTAAGAGGTTCTTATGGCGGAAAGATACAAGGTTATAGTGGTTGGCGCCGGTCACGCCGGTTGTGAGGCGGCGTTGGCGGCGGCCCGTATGGGTTGCCGGACCCTGCTTCTGACGCTTAACCTTGATGCTGTTGCCCAGATGTCATGCAATCCGGCAATTGGGGGTTTGGCCAAGGGACACCTGGTACGCGAGATCGATGCGCTGGGTGGTGAAATGGCGCGCAATATCGACGCCACTGGTATACAGTTTCGTGTGCTCAACACCAAAAAGGGCCCAGCGGTAAGGGCTTCAAGAGCCCAGGCTGACCGTGATCTTTATCGGGCCCGCATGAAGCAAGTCATTGAGGGCCAGTCAGGGCTCGATCTTAAGCAGGGTCAAGTTGTCAGTCTGGTGGTTGAAGGAGAACGGGTTGCAGGGGTGGAGACCCGCGATGGTCTGTGTTTTATGTCACCGACGGTTATTCTGACGACCGGAACTTTTATGCACGGGCTTATCCATGTCGGCTTGTCGCACTACCCTGGCGGTCGTGCCGGAGAACCCCCCTCGGAGGGGCTTTCGGATCAGTTGCGTTCTCTTGGCTTTGCTGTGGGTCGTTTGAAAACTGGGACGCCGCCTCGACTGGACGCTGCAACGATTGATTATTCAGAACTGGAGGAGCAACCGGGAGACCCAAATCCCAAGCCTTTTTCTGCTGATACACTGAGTATCGATCGTCCGCAAGTCCCCTGTCATATTACCTATACTAATGAACGTACTCACGAGGTGATTCGTGGCGGTTTAGACCGCTCGCCTCTTTATTCCGGTGTTATAGAGGGTGTGGGACCGCGTTATTGTCCGTCTATTGAGGACAAGGTGGTGCGCTTCCCTGAGAAGGACCATCATCAGATCTTTTTAGAGCCGGAAGGCTTGACGAGTGGTGAAGTTTACCCGAACGGCGTCTCCACCTCGTTGCCGGTTGATGTGCAACTGGCTTACCTGAGAACCATGAAGGGTCTTGAGCGGGTTGAGATTATGCGGCCCGGCTATGCGATTGAATACGATTATGTTGATCCGATTCAACTGAAGCCGTCCCTTGAGACTAAATTGTTGTGTGGCCTCTACCATGCCGGGCAGATCAATGGCACTTCTGGTTATGAGGAAGCCGCTGGTCAAGGGCTTCTTGCGGGCATAAATGCGGCGTTGCAGGTTAAGGGGCGTGAGCCGGTAGTGATTGGTCGAGACCAGGGTTATCTCGGTGTGTTGGTGGACGACCTGGTGAACCTGGGGGCCCAAGAGCCTTACCGGATGTTCACCTCCCGGGCTGAATATCGTCTATTGCTGCGCGAGGATAATGCTGACCAACGTCTCAGTCCCCTCGGTCGAGAGATTGGTCTGTTGACCGATGCTCGCTGGGCGCGTTTTTCCGATAAGCTTGCTGCCCTGAAGCGGGGACATGAATGTTTACAGAGGGTCAGGATCTCTCCGGGTAACCGCGAGGTCCTGTCGCGTCTGGGCCTGCAGGACTTGAAAAACGGTGCTTCGCTGGAGAATTTGTTGCGCAGGCCAGAGATCGGCATAGACGACCTTGGGTTTCTCGATCCGGAATTGGCTGGTTTGTCTGAGGAGGTGCGCATCGAGTTAGAAACCGAGGTCAAATACGCCGGTTATATTCGTCGTCAACAGGAACAGGTTGAGCGCTTCAGACGTCTGGAAGACCTTGTAATACCAGGCGATTTTGACTACAAAGCGGTTAACGGTTTATCCGCCGAGGTTCTTGAAAAGCTCATGAAGGTGGCACCCCGCACCCTTGGCCAGGCCGGACGAATCCCGGGTGTCACCCCGGCTGCGATTGCGATTTTGACTGTTTTTCTGCGGCGTTGAGGTGGGGTTGCCATGATGTTGCCGGAGTTGTTGAGCAAGCTTGACCTGAAGCTGGATTCGGAGGCGGTCCCCCTTTTAAATCGGTTGGTCGACGAGTTGTTGCGCTGGAATCCTCGCCGGAACCTGACTGCAATCACTGACCGTGATGAGGTGCAGGAGAAGCACTTGATCGATTCCTTGACCTTGCTCCCTTTTGCCCGACAAGCGACCCGTTTACTCGATATCGGCTCCGGTGCCGGTTTCCCCGCGTTGCCCTTGAAAATCGTCTGTCCCGAGCTTGAAGTTGTCTCTGTTGATGCTGTTGGTAAAAAGGTTGATTTCCAGCGTCATGTCGTACGAACCCTTGGTTTGCATGGTTTTACGGCGCTTCATGAACGTGTAGAAAGGTTGGCAGATCTTCAGGATTATCGGGCCGGTTTCGATTTGGTGACCGCCCGAGCGCTCTGTTCTTTAGGTGAGCTGATAGTCCTGGCCGGGCCATTTCTCGCCCCGGGCGGCCGCCTGGTTGCCATGAAGGGCCCCGAAGGGCAGCGTGAGCTTTCCAAACAGCTCGACCTTCTGAGACAGAAGGGTTGGTCTGCCTCTTTGCACCGCATGAACTTGCCTGTTTCAGGAGCCGAGCGTTGCCTGGTTGAGTTGGTCTGCGATCTGGATAAATAGACCGGCTAAAGTGATATTTCCACCATATATAGTGTTTGTTTTTTATGACATATCAATATCTGGTGGTTTGTCGTCTCCGGGCAAATTTCCTATGCAGATCTAAATGCTTATGTTAGTCTGAGCGACTTAAAAACTTCACCATTTGAGGAGGGTAGAGGCATGGCCCAGATAATCGCCATTGCCAATCAAAAAGGCGGTGTCGGTAAGACCACAACAGCGGTGAATCTTGCGGCCTCTCTGGCTGTTGCTGAAAAGCGCACCCTGTTGGTTGATCTCGACCCCCAGGCCAACGCCACCAGTGGCGTCGGTGTTGATCCGCATAGTATGAAGCAGACCGTTTATCATGCGCTGATCGGTGCCGTGTCGATCGATGCGCTGCTCCAGACCACGAATCTCGGCCCTCTCCATCTGCTGCCCGCAAATCCCGACCTGATCGGTGCCGAGGTGGAGCTGATCTCAGCGCTGGCGCGTGAAAACAAGTTAAAAACCGCCCTTTCCGAAGTCACACAAGATTACGATTACATCTTGATCGACTGCCCCCCTTCACTCGGTCTGTTGACGATTAACGCCCTGACCGCCGCCGACAGCGTATTGATACCACTTCAATGTGAGTTTTACGCTATGGAGGGCCTGAGTCAACTGATCAACACGGTGCGTCTGATTCAACGGGAATTAAATCCCGGCCTGACGATCCGCGGGATCCTGCTGACCATGTTTGATGCTCGCAACAACCTGTCCCATCAAGTCAGTGATGAGATTCGCAAGCATTTCTCCACACAGGTCTTTGAAACCATGATTCCTCGCAATGTGCGCCTTTCTGAAGCACCCAGTCACGGTCTGCCGGCTCTGCTTTACGATATCTCTTCACGGGGGGCCAAGGCTTATCTGGATTTAGCGAGTGAAATCATTCGCATGGAGTCACCATAAGAATGGCCAAGCGTCCCGCACTAGGCAAGGGTATCGGTGCCCTGCTGGCATCTGCCTCCCAGGATGGTCGTCACAAGTATTTCGTCTGTCCGGTCGAAGATCTCAAGCCGCATCACCACCAACCACGCAAAACCTTTAATGACGCCAAAATGGCGGAGCTGGTTGCCTCGATTCGTGAAAAGGGTGTGATTCAGCCCTTGGTGGTACGGCACACGGGCGACCATTACCAGATTATTGCCGGCGAGCGGCGCTGGCGGGCAGCACAGAAGGCTGGTCTTAAGGAAGTCCCGGTTATCATTCAGGATGTTTCTGAAGACTGGGCTCTGGAGATGGCCCTGATCGAGAATATTCAGCGCGAAGACCTGAATCCGATCGAGGAGGCCGAGGCGTATCGGCACCTGATGAATAATTTTGACCTCTCCCAGGACGAAGTCGCTAAGCGGGTCGGTCGTGAGCGGCCGACAGTCGCCAATGTTTTGCGTCTTTTGCGTTTGCCTGAGGCCATCCAGCAGGACGTGGTCACGGGCCAACTCACCATGGGCCATGCCCGAGCCCTGCTGGCGCTGGAGAGTGCAACACGGATCAAGGATGCCCGCGATCAGGTTGTCAAAAAGCAGTTTTCAGTGCGCCAGACCGAAGCTCTGGTCAAGAAGCTCAAGAGTGGCCAGGGCGAGACGGCACCCCGCAAAACCCGGGTTGACCCTGAATTAGTGGATCTGGCTGCACGTTTACAGCGCTGTCTCGGCACCAAGGTGAACATCAAGCCTCAAGTCCGCGGCGGCAAGGGCGGCAAAATAGAAATCAGTTATTACTCCCCGGAAGAGTTTGAGCGTCTGTTAGACATTTTTGAGGGCCGTTAACGTAAAAACCGTGTGATTACAGAGGTTTAGTCTCTTGGTCATAGACAAACAGGAACGTAACCCATGTTTAACAAGAAGGAAAAACAACCGATGCGTAAAGAAACTCCGATTGAAAAGAGCGAAATCAAGGCTTTTCTTGGCCCCGGCAGCCAGTTTGAAGGCAAGTTGGTGTTCAATGAGATCGTTCGCCTGGATGGCGCTTTTCGTGGTGAAGTGACCTCTCCCGACACTCTCATTGTCGGGGAGAGTGCCGACCTTCAGGCTGATGTGGAAGTTGGCACATTAATCTTGAGTGGGCGCTTCAAGGGTAACATCAAGGCCAAAATACGTGTTGAGTTACGGACTCCGGCCCAGGTTGACGGCACGATTGAAACACCGGCCCTGTCCGTTGAGGACGGTGTCAGTCTGAACGGTACGATTACCATGAACCTTGATGAAAAGGCATCGGGTGCCAAGCCTGAAGGCGCCGGTATTAAAAAGTAGGCGTGTCACCCGGAGCGTCTGTCTTCACCCTGGTCACCGGGATAGACCTACAAGGATTCCGAATGAACGCGGGGCTGCTTCACCCGGGAGACGCCGGTCTCCTGGCAGAGGCTCTGCTGCCGAGTTCAGTCCGGGCTAATGAGAGACGCTTGTTCGATGCGTTTTTTTAAAAAGAATCTTGACAGAATTAACGTGTCATGATAGTTCTCTTTCGCTTTGCCCTCAAGGGCGAAGCATTACAAGTTAAGGCTCTTCAAGTTTAAATCTTCTACAATATTCTAATGTCCCCTGTGGCACGAACCAAATGAGGTAAGACGGTGATCGAGGTTAATTGGACACTGTTCCTGCAGTTTGCCAACTTCATGATTCTGATGGCAGTGCTCAACGCGCTGCTTTTCAAGCCGTTGCGGGCCGCTTTGCAGGCACGCAAGGAAATTATTGAAAGTTCTCAAGCCAAGGTGCTGGATATTGACGAGCAGGTGCAGGCACAAATTGCCCGCTACGAGGCACAGCTTCGAGAGGCGCGTCAACAGGGCGGACAAGAACGTGCGGCTCTGCGTAAGACGGCACAGGAAGAAGAGACCCGCATTCTTGGCGAGGCGAAACAGGCGTCTGCAGGGAAGTTGCAGAGTATCAAGGAGCAGATTCAGGCAGAAGCCGGCACAGCCCGCCAGGCGTTGCGCGATGAAACCGAGGCTCTGGCCAAAGAAATTGCCGGTAAGGTCCTGGGGAGGGTTGTCTGATGAAGCGATCTGCAATGCAGCGTAATTTGGCCAAACTTTGCCTCTTGATCTTTCTCGTCCTGGTGCCCGTCACAGCGGTTGCTTCCGGCGACGGTGGCCACGCTGACGGTGGCGTACTCCTTAAAGACTTCCTCTATCGCTGTCTAAACTTTGCCCTGTTGGTCGGCTTGCTTGCCTATTTCGTGACAAAGCCGATTCGCAAGGGCCTGAAAGACCGCAAAGAAGGGATCGCGAAGACGCTTGCCGAAGCCGAGGCTGCTAAAGAGGCTGCTGAAGCCAAGTATCGTGAATACAGCGAAAAGCTGGCGAAGGCTACGGAAGAGATAGACAAGATTACCGCGTCTATTCGCCGTGAAGGTGAACTGGAACGTGAAAAAATTCTGGTTGCTGCCAAAGAGATGGCCGTTAAAATAGAGCAGGAAGCAGAGAGTAAGGCCTCCAGTGTGGTTACCAGTGCCCGCGCAGAATTACGAGAGGAAGCGGCCCGACTGGCCGTGGAACTTGCAGAGGTTATGTTGAAAAAGCAGGTCTCTGCTGCTGATCAGCAGCGCCTGGTCGATGAATATATGCAGAAAGTGGGAGAACTCCATTGAGTGTCAGTGCCCTTAGCCGGCGTTATGCCAAGGCGTTGGTCGAGATCGGTGTGGAACAACAGGCGGTAGAGTCCTTTGGTGACGAGTTGGCCCAGGTCAAGGATATCCTTTCTCAAGAAGTGCTGTTGCGCCAATTGCTCGACAGTCCGACCCTCGCCCTTGAGAAGAAGCAAGCGATGCTTGCTGATCTCTCCAATGTGCTTGAGTTGACAGAAGGAATGGACAACTTCCTCGGTTTGCTTCTGAGCAAGGGACGTCTTTGTTATCTCGAGCAAATTGAAAGTAATTACCGCAGTTTAGCGGACGAACTCTCCGGGGTCATGAGCGCCAAGATAACATCTGCCAGCGAATTGGACGATGAACAGAAGCAGGCGATTGCCACGCTCCTGGAAAAGCAGACCGGCAAGCAGGTTGTCGTAAGTGTCGAAGTCGATGCGGAGCTGATTGGTGGCCTGCAGGCCGAGATCGGTGGCCGTCTCTTTGATGGTAGCGTCAAAACTCAACTTAAACGAATCGAAGAATCCTTAACGGAAGGGTGATGAGGTCGTAACAATGCAAATCAGAGCAGAAGAAATCAGTGCGATTATCAAGAAGCAGATCGAAAACTTCGGTCGTGAAGTCGAGGTCAGCGAAACTGGCACCATTATCTCCGTCGGTGACGGTATTGCCCGTATCCATGGCCTGGACAAGGCGATGGCCGGTGAGTTGCTGGAGTTTCCCGGTAACACCATGGGCATGGTCCTCAACCTTGAGGAAGACAACGTCGGCGCCGCGATTCTCGGTGATTCCGAGCATATCAAGGAAGGTGACACGGTCAAACGGACTGAGCGTATCGTTCAGGTTCCGGTCGGCGAAGCGCTGATCGGTCGTGTTGTCAATGGCATCGGTGTCCCGATCGATGGCCAGGGTGAGATTGAAACCGAGACTTACAGCAAGGTAGAAATCAAGGCTCCCGGGATTGTCGCACGTAAGTCGGTTCATGAGCCGATGCAGACCGGTCTCAAGGCAATCGACGCCATGGTGCCGATCGGCCGTGGCCAGCGTGAGCTGATCATCGGCGACCGCCAGACCGGCAAGACCGCAGTTGCGACCGATGCCATCATCAATCAAAAGGGCCAGAATATGATCTGCATCTATGTCGCCATCGGCCAGAAGCGCTCGACGGTGGCACAGGTGGTCGATAAGCTGAAGCAGCACGGTGCCATGGATTACACCATCGTCGTTTCTGCCTCTGCTTCTGAACCGGCCACGATGCAGTTTATGGCACCTTATACTGGTGTCACCATGGGCGAGTTCTTCCGTGACAGTGGCAAACATGCCCTGATCATCTACGATGACCTCTCCAAGCAAGCGGTTGCCTATCGTCAGCTTTCGCTGCTTTTGCGTCGTCCGCCAGGCCGTGAGGCTTATCCTGGTGATGTTTTCTATATCCACAGCCGTCTGCTCGAGCGCGCTCGCAAGCTTAACGATGACGAAGGTGCCGGTTCACTGACCGCACTGCCGATCATCGAAACCCAGGCGGGTGACGTCTCCGCTTACATCCCGACCAACGTAATTTCGATCACCGACGGTCAGATCTTCCTCGAGACCGACCTCTTTTACTCCGGTGTGCGTCCGGCAATCAACGTCGGTTTGTCGGTTTCCCGTGTTGGTGGTGCTGCCCAGGTCAAGGCAATGAAGCAGGTTGCCGGTACCTTGCGTCTGGACCTTGCCCAGTATCGCGAGATGGCTGCTTTCGCGCAGTTTGGCTCCGACCTTGATGCTGCCACCCAGCGCCAGCTGAACCGTGGTGCCCGTCTGGTTGAGATCCTCAAGCAGGGCCAGTATCAGCCCTTGCCG
>PVMK01127817.1_pt1 | contig 23416 bp, 21 predicted proteins | sample 1853481 | NCBI WGS metagenome assembly PVMK01 (sample SAMN08533507, study PRJNA380276) | Marine sediment metagenome, whole genome shotgun sequencing project. | reverse complement strand
GTCCGATGCCTAGACAGGCACGACATTATTAGCGCACGGACCTTTCTGGCCTTCACCAACTTCAAATTCAACTTCCTGCCCATCACTAAGCGTTGCACGGCCTCCGTCACTCTTGATCTCTGAATGATGCACAAATAGGTCTTTCCCTCCGTCCTCAGGAGCAATAAACCCAAAGCCTTTTTCTGCGTTGAACCACTTAACTGTTCCTTTACTCATAACTTCTCTTCTTTAAATGAATGGTGAACTAAAAAACCACTCTACATTCGAATTCACCATTTCGAAGTAGAATTTTCAAATTCCCGACAAGACACATAACAGCTGATTCAAAGGCGCGCTGTTGTTCCAGTAGAACAACGGACGGACGTTGCTTTGGCCAGCGAGGGTTGTAGCCAGCTAACCAGGTGGCCTTGCATAGGTAGAAATTAACATATTTTCGTAATGAGGCTGATTGTCTGCTGCGGGTCACCTGCAGCCAGTGGCTTAGCCACTACCTTACAGGTAGCCGTGCGCTCAACACCAGCCATTCAGATGTGATCAAATCTAACCTTGTTGGTCAGGTCAAGTGCCGGCTAATACGACGGGCAATCACCGGCGCCGTCACTCTCTATCCAGATACGGTGGTTTGTAGTGTTGAACCATGACTTCGTCACCGGTATTGATAATGCCGGGAACGTCTATGTTGCCGACCAGGCCGCGGATACGCCTGGCCTGTTTGCAAAAATCCAGTTTCCGAATGGATTTGCCCGAATGCTTGGTATGGAGTTCAGCGATTTTCTCGGACATGTCCGAGCAGGGTGGATTGTAGTTTTCCACGATCAGGGTTGCCCCGGATGGAAAAATCAGCCAATCCCCCTTGGCAAGCCGGGAGAAATCCGGGATGCCTTTAACGCAGATATTGGCGCCGAGGGTTTCCGCTGTGAGAGGCCCCTGCAAATCCATGCGTTCCTGAATCATGGCAAGCTCTTCGACGGAAACACCGGTCCATTGCCGGTTATTGCGTCTGACCGTTCCTTCGGGCTCCGTATCGCCTTCATAGGCGACCCGGCTGAAGCCTTTGTGCCGGTCGCCGACAAACCCGTCCAGCTCGGCCTGGACGGTTGTTTGTGCAATCTTCGCAAGACGGTTTTCCTCGCCTATATGCACGGATACAACTTTACCGAATATTTTAGTCATAGCTGCCGGTTATTTTCGATGTCGCCCCACTGATTTGATCGGCGCATATGTGACACAGCCTGATGTGAAGGTGAAACCATACCCGGTCATTTGACACGGTACAATGCCCGGTAACATCGGGAAGGTAATTAGTCTTTGCAGAATGAATAGCCGATCAGTTTTAGCTGGGCTCAACCTCCATGCCATTCAGCAAGTCGTTAAATGGATTGTTTACACGATTCTGGTCGTCAACTTCGTCGGTTATGTTATTGACGATCTCGAATTTGCAGAGCACGGGTTACAGGATGGTGAATCGTTTCTTCGATGGACCACGACCTTTGCTGCGACGCTCGATGAGCTTGGCTGGTTCATGCTGCTATTTCTGTTTGAGCTTGAAACCTATTCCTTATCTGATGAAGCTTTCGAAGGCATCACCGGTAAGTTGATACACGGCGTTCGTATTCTCTGCTACGCCTTTATCGCGCACACGGTATATGCCTACTACGATGATGTATTGACCTACACAGCGGCAACACCACTTGTCGGAATCAGCAACCTCTGTCAGCTAGCTGGTCAGGAAATGTCATACACCTTCAATCTTGTCTACGCCGTAGTGGACCATACGAACTGTTCGATGCTGTCGGCGGATACCATTTTTTTTCCGGCCGACAGCGAAACGCTGGTTACCGATACGAAAGGTATCGCCATATTACGTGGCCTGGCATGGGCCGATCTTATAGAAGCGATTGTCTGGTTGTTGATTGTTTTTTTGATTGAATTCATGGTGCGCATGCAGGGTCGCGGCATCAGCAGTGGTCAACTGATTCGCATGGGAAATATCGCCAAGCCTGCGCTGTATGGAATACTCGTGCTGGTCGCAATCTACTGGGCCACGTTGGAACAATGGCTGTTTGTCTGGGATGAGTTCATCTGGATTGCCGGCTTTATGGCGATCGAAATGAATGTCGTGGAGTGGCGCGGAGAAATGCAGGAAGAAGTTCAGGAGCATGCAGCCTGATATCTGACGCGCAGGATGTTTAACGGAATAAATCGTTCGAGACCATGAAACCCACAGACCGTAACCTTGGAATGGACCACTGCATTTCGCGCAGGGATCTCCTGCACGGAGTCGGGGTGCTTGCGACAGGCACGCTGATTCCGGGATCCGCGCTTGCTGATCAGGTGCTTGCGCACGAGGATAACGGTGTGGGAGGCGGCACTTACCCGCCGGCACTCACCGGGCTACGTGGAAATCACGTCGGATCATTCGAAGTCAGTCACCAACTGGGGCTGGACGGCAAGTATGACTGGGGGCCTGTGCAGGAGCCCGACACCGGGCTTTATGATCTCGTTGTGGTGGGAGCCGGTATCAGTGGTCTGGCGGCCGCACACTTCTATAGAAAAGAGAAACCGAACGCGCGTATCCTCATTATCGACAACCACGATGACTTTGGTGGTCATGCCAAGCGTAATGAATTCCAGTTGGGGGCCCGCACGTTGATTGGTTACGGCGGTAGTCAAACCCTTCAAGAGCCGTCAGGATACAGCGATATAGTCAAGACCCTGTTGCGTGACCTTGGAGTCGACATCAAGCGTTTTGATAAAGCCTACGATCAAACATTTTTCCAGCGCAACGGGCTCAGGGGCGGTATTTATTTCAATAAAGAAAAGTGGGGTGTTGATCGAACGGTGCCTGTGAATTTTGCGATGTTTGATGACTATATACCCGTTGCAAAGCAAAATCTGACAACGAAACAGACCGTGGCGCAGATGCCGATTTCTGAATCCGCCAAGAGTGAATTCTTCCGTTTACTGACCACTGATAAGGATCAAATACCCGATATTGCGGCCGATGCAAAATGGGCCTATCTGGACAGTATTAGTTATCGAGAATTTTTGGTCAGGCATCTGCATATTACGGAGCCTGAGGTTTTTGAAGTGTTGCAGGATCTGGCCAGTGATTTCGGTGTCGGTATTGAGGCTGCCCCGGCGCTAACTGTTATGTCTTTCTCGGGATTACCTGGCTGGAATGCCACGGGACTGCCTGAAGACGCTCAGGACGCGGAGCCTTATATTCATCATTTTCCCGACGGTAATGCCTCAATCGCCCGCTTGCTGGTACGTTCGATGATTCCGGCCGTGGCGCCGGGTAACACCATGGAAGATATTGTGGTGGCTCGCTTTGACTATTCGCAACTTGACCAGATTAATTCGCCAGTGCGTATACGTCTTAACAGCACCGTTACAAATGTGAGCCACGATGGTGATTCCCGGACAGCCAGGCGTGTGTGGGTTTCCTATGTGCGCGATGGGCAGGCATTCAGGGTGCAGGCACGTGGCTGCGTGTTGGCCTGTAACAATTCGATCATTCCCTTTCTGTGCCCGGAATTGCCGGCAGCACAACGCGAAGCACTGGCCTTCCAGGTAAGAATGCCGATCCTTTATACCAACGTTGCACTGCGTAACTGGCAGGCCTGGAAGAAACTGGGCATCGGTGCCGTCTACGCGCCCGGAAGTTACCATGTACACGCTACGCTCGATTTTCCCGTCAGCATGGGAAATTATTCATTTTCAGACGGGCCTGATGAACCGGTTGTAGTGCATATGGAGCGCTTCCCGCATGTGAATTACCAGGGGTTGTCAGCATCCGAACAGTTTCGTCGCGGTCAATATGAATTGATTTCCACACCTTTCGAGTCGATCGAACGTAGTGTCCGCAGGCAGCTTGCCGGCATGCTTGGCGATGGCGGCTTTGATCCGGCTAAGGATATAGCGGGAATTACCGTTAACCGCTGGGCTCACGGATATGCGCGCTTTTACAACCCTCTATTCGATACTATCTATGCGGATGACGATGACGAGCGTTATCCGCACATGCGTGCCCGCAAGCAGTACGGTCGAATTGCTATCGCTAATTCTGATGCCGCCGCTTCTGCGATGTTAGAGGCGGCGGTGGAACAGGGTCACCGCGCAATCAATGAATTGATTTGAAATGGACTTCAGGTTTCACTGGCAATGACCATGTATACCTTGCGCACGGTCTCCACCACTTCAGCGGTGCCCTTCCAACCGCATGGGAATACCCAGCTATCACCGGCTTTGATCTCGGTTACCTGCCCTGAAGCTGACGTCAGAATCCAGTGTCCCTTAAGCAGGTGACAAAACTCCGTGATATCCAGGTCGAGCTGGAGTTTGCCGGGCTCACATTCCCATGTGCCGGCGAACAGGTTCCCTGCCTCGAAAAATCCGCTATCCGTCTGCCTGGGTAGATCACCGATCGGCTCGCCAAAAGATTCCGTAGCAACCAAATCTGTGAGCCGGACGCATTGCTGTTGAATGCTGATTTCGGGCATTGTTATATCTCCTTGTTATCTGTGTGAGTGGTCAGTTCCACGTTCTTTTCCGGGCTAACCCCGCAATCCGGCGGCGCGGATGGTGGCGGGGATGGTGGCGATATCGCCCGGTGTCAGCAGATTCACACCGTTGATACCGGGAACTTCCTGCATTTCCTGAATGAACTCGGCGCAGAGTCGGATTCCCTCCTGCTCCGGATCCGACGCTTGTTCGAGGCGGTGAATGACCGCTTCCGGCATCACTGAACCGCGCACGTTGTTGCGCACCCATCTTGCCATTTCCGCTGACGGCAGGGTCGCGAGAGAAACAACGATATGGACGCGATGCGTTAGTCGTACCGCCACCAGTCGGAGCATGTATCGACGCAGCACGTCCATATCAAAACACATTTGTGTCTGCAGGAACCGGGCGCCGGTATCTGCCTTGGCAACTAATGACTTTGCCCGCCACCCGGATTTTGGATTGAAGGCTATGATTACCGCACCGATATAAAAATTTGCTGACGGATTCTCCCGGTTAAAGCTCATGGCAGCGCTGATTAACCCCTTGCTGCCGATATCGAAAACCTGTTTCGTTTTTGGCTGGTAGTCGTCGTGTAATTTATCACCGCGCTGGACCAGCAGGCTGGTAATGCCCAGCGCTTCGGCGCCAAGCAGATCGCTCCGCAACGCAATATTATTGCGATCCCGGCAGGTCATATGGGTAATTGGATCGATGCCCTGTTGTATCAGCAATGCGGACGCAGCCAGCGGGGACATATGCACTGACCCGTTAGGATTGTCGGTCACCTGGATGGCATCGACCACCGGGCCCAGAATCTCTGCCTGTCTCAGCACTGATTCACGATTTGTTGCAGTGGTCAGCTTCAGTTGAGCGCTAACCGTAAAATCCCGGGTGCGAGTGGCTTCTTGGAATGTTTTCAATGCACCATCACTTTTAAATCGAATACTTTTCTTCGTCTTCTGCTAGTGGGAGCATAAGAGACCTGCGAGGTAATTCAAAGGTGCCCGGCTCATCGGGCGGGCTACGAGCAAGCAAAAGGAGAGTAAATCCGGTACCTGAGTTATGGGCCTATAGGCACGGTAATTGACCGCCCGCCGATGAATGAGGCTGCCCGGTTCAGGATGGGTCATAGGGCGCGTCATAGTGATATCCTCGAATACAAATGGAACAGAACTAATTCCAAGGAGACTGTCATGGCGACAAACATCCGTGCTGCATTAATTCTCGCTTCGACCCTGGCGTTGCTGACGACAACAGTTTGCGCCGAAAGTGAAACCTTATCGACAGATCTGCGCGCAGCCGCCGAGTCCGACCACCGTTCCCCTGAACACCGGGCACGCAATGCAAGCCGTCACCCGGCGGCGACCCTGGCATTTTTTGGTATTCGCGATGATATGACAGTCGTGGAAATTTCTCCCGGCGGCGGCTGGTACACCGAGATTCTCGCACCTTTTCTTCGCGACAGCGGGAAGTTGTATGCCGCTAACTATGATCCGGAAGCCGAAGAAAAATACTATCGCACCAATGCCAAACGCTTTCTGGACAAGCTTATCGCCGAGCCCGCGATCTATGATCAGGTGATCCCCACGGTCTTTGATCCGCCGGCCAAGCTGGATGCGGCGCCGCCGGGTAGTGCCGACATGGTTTTGACATTTCGTAACCTGCACAACTGGATGGATGAGGGCAGTGAAGCAGCCGCCTTGTCTGCCATGTACACGGCGCTAAAGCCCGGTGGTGTGCTGGGAATTGTGCAGCATCGCCAGAGCGCCACGGTGGAACAGGACCCCAGGGCCGAGTCCGGCTACGTTCGGGAAGACACTGTTATTGCGCTGGCCGAGGCCGCCGGATTTGTGTTGGCAGGAAGAAGCGAAATCAATGCCAATCCGAAAGATACCAAAGACTACCCGGAGGGTGTATGGACTCTGCCGCCTGGTTTCGAGCTGGGTGATGTCGACCGCGACAAGTATCAGGCCATTGGCGAAAGTGATCGAATGACGCTGAAGTTTTTCAAGAACTGAGGACAGAGCTCTTTTCACACCAAGGAAAACCATGCAGGTCACGAATCAGACTCAGGATCATTGCGCATCCTATTACACGGCCACGGCCAATGAACGGACCAACTATCCGGTATTGCGCAGTAACGAGACGGCGGATATCTGTGTCGTGGGCGCCGGCTTTACCGGTATGGCCACTGCTCTGACGCTGGCGGAGCGTGGTTACTCGGTTGCGGTCGTCGAGGCCAACCGGATTGGCTGGGGTGCCTCGGGACGCAACGGGGGGCAGCTCATCGGCGGCATCAGCGGCGAGAGTAAACTCGCCCGACGTTATGGCGATAGCGTTGCCGATGTCCTCTGGGATATGCACTGGCGGGGTAACGACATCATTAACGAGTGGGTGGAAAAATACGACATTGCCTGCGACCTGAAATCCGGTTATATCGAAGTCGCGATTAAACCCCGGCATGTGAAGGAACTCCGGGAGCAATACGATGAGTACCAGGCCCATGACTTCCCCTACGAGTACCGCATGCTTGGCCGGGAAGAAACCCGGGAGGTGGTTGGCACCGATGCCTACATCGGCAGCATGATCAATATGCGCAACGGCCACCTGCACCCGCTGAATTTGTGCATCGGGGAAGCCCGCGCGGCCGCCGGACTCGGTGTGAAAATTTTTGAACAATCGCCCGTCACTGAAATTCAGCACGGCGACAAACCCCGGGTGGTAACCGCCAACGGTCAGGTCCAGGCCAACACGGTGGTATTGGCCGGCAACGCGTATCACACTCTGGAACGACGACACCTTTCCGGCCTGACCTTTCCGGCGGGGAGCTATATTATTGCCACCGAGCCGCTGTCACCGGAAGTGATTCAATCCATAAATCCCCTGGATCTGGCCGTTTGTGATCTGAATAACGTGGTGGACTACTATCGCATGTCGGCCGATGGTCGCCTGTTGTATGGCGGCCGCTGCAACTATTCGGGCCGGGAGCCGCGCAGCATTCAAGCCGCCATGCTCCCCAGGATGTTGAAAATTTATCCGCAGCTAAAGGATGTACGAATCGACTACGAGTGGGGTGGCAAGATCGGCATCGTCGTCAACCGGATTCCGGTGCTTGGCCGGATTGGCGGCAACGTCTATTACTGTCAGGGCTACTCCGGGCATGGTGTTAACGCCACTCACGTCGCCGGGGAAATAATGGCCGACGCAGTGACCGGGACGCTGGAGCGGTTCGATCTGTTTGCGAATACCCGGCATATACGGATTCCGCTGGGGCAATGGTTCGGCAACCAGATTATCGCCCTGGGAATGCTCTACTATCGTATGAAAGACATCCTTTAAAATTCGCGGTTACTTCTAATCGGGAAATTGACTGGTCATCCATGACCCGCACCAGAAGTTCTCCCTGTTTTTCGCATAATCATGGCTGCCATGATTACGCCAATGGCAACCAGTACGATGATCACCGTTGCCAACGCATTGACATCCGGTGTGACCCCCAGGCGTACCTTGGAGAAAATCAGCATGGGCAGTGTCGTCGATCCGGGACCCGAAACAAAACTCGCGATGACCAGGTCATCGAGAGAAAGGGTGAACGACAACAGCCAGCCTGCCACCATCGCCGGTGCGATCATGGGTACGGTAATATCGAAGAACACCCGCACCGGTCGCCCACCGAGGTCCATGGCTGCTTCTTCCAGAGATTGATCCATGCCGCTCAGGCGTGAGCGAACAATCACCGCGACGTAAGCCATCGAAAAAGTGATATGGGCAATGGTAATCGTCATCGCACCCCGCGACTCCGGCCACCCGATCCAGTCGGCCAGCGTTATAAACAGGAACAGTAAAGAGATTCCGGTAATGATTTCGGGCATCACCAGGGGTGCCGTAATCATGCCCGTCAACAACAGGCGACCACGGAAAGAACCCAGTCGATTCAGCGCCAGGCCGACCAGGGTGCCGAGTACCACAGCCAGCGTGGCACTGATGGTGGCGATGCGCAGGCTGAGCAGTGCGGCGGACCAGATTTCCTCGCTTTCCAGCAGTGCCCGGTACCAGCGCAGGGAAAAGCCGCCCCAGAGCGTCACCAATCGTGAATCATTGAAGGAATAAAAAATGACCGAGATCAGCGGTATATAGAGGAACGCGTAGCCGAAGGCTACAACTGATAGCAGACCTGTGCCACGGTTCCTCATGCGTCACCGTCCACCTGCTTTGATTCGAGGCGCTGGAACCACATCATGGGCAACACCAGTATCAGCAGCAGTACGACCGAGACTGCCGAGGCAACGGGCCAGTCACGATTAATAAAAAATTCATCCCAGAGAATTCTGCCGATCATCAGGGTGTCGGAACCACCGAGCAGCGCCGGAATAATAAATTCCCCGCTGGCTGGAATGAATACCAGCAAACAGCCGGCCACGATTCCCGGAATGGACATGGGCAGGGTTACGTCAACGAATACCTGCCAGCGTCTGGCGCCAAGATCGGCCGCGGCGTCGTGCAGATCCAGATCCAGCCGCTCCAGGTTTGCGTACAGCGGCAGGATCATAAACGGCAGATAGGAGTAAACGATGCCGATGTAAACGGCGAAATTGTTGTAGATCAGTGGCAGGGGCTGGTCGATCACGCCGAGCGCCATCAGGGCATTGTTGATCACGCCGTGATTGTTCAGCAGTCCGATCCAGGCGTAGACCCGCAGCAGGAAGGAAATCCAGAAAGGCAGAATCACCCCGAGCAGCAGCAGGTTACGGCGGCCGGGGCGCTGGCGGGCGATAAAGTAGGCCATCGGATAACCGAGCAACAGGCACAGCAAGGTACCCACGGCGGCTATCTTGATTGAGCTCAGATAGATGGTGGCGTAGAAGCCATCCTCGAACAGAAAAATATAGTTGTCGATGGTGCCCTGAATTTTCTGCAGGCCTGATGCCGACCAATCCAGCAGTGCTGTAAACGGCGGAATCGCAACGACGGGATCGGCGAAACTTATTTTCAGTATGATGATGAATGGGGCGAGAAAAAACACCAACAGCCATACATAGGGTGCCAGCAACGCTCGGCGCAGCCATCGTCGCCGCCCGTCGCCGCCCGTTGTGTCATTGCTACTCATTTGTCCAGAAGGATGGCACTGGCAATATCCCAGGATACGTACACTTCATCGTCCCATTCCACGGTGCGCTGCGCAGTGCGGTGTCGGTTCTGGGCGCTGACCTGAAGCACGGTGCCGGTCGGAAGTTGCACACGATAGATCGACAAATTGCCGAAGTAGCCCAGGTCCAGCACGATCCCCTTCAGCACCGTACGGTCACCGGAAGGCGGCGGTTCCTTGTCAATGAAAATCTTTTCCGGTCGCACGGCAAGCCACCGCCGGCTGCCGACCTCCGGTGGTTGATCACAGTGGGCAGTCAGTTCGCTACCGGCAGCATCACAAGTTAACTTCACGCGGCTATCGGTAGTATCTACGACCGTGGTGTCGAGTAGATTGATCGTACCGACGAAATCCGCGACGCAGCGGTTCGCGGGGTATTCATAGACCTCGCCGGGTGTACCGACCTGTTCGAAGCGACCCTTGTTCATCACGGCAATGCGTGTCGACAGGGTCATGGCCTCTTCCTGATCGTGGGTTACCACGATGAAGGTGATGCCCAGGTCTTCCTGCAAATTTATGAGTTCGAACTGGGTGTGTTCGCGAAGCTTCTTGTCGAGCGCCGCCAGGGGTTCATCCAGCAGCAGTAACTTTGGGTGTTTGATCAGCGCCCGGGCCAGCGCGACGCGCTGACGTTCTCCCCCGGACAGCCGGTCCGGTTTTCTTTTCGCCAGTGTCGGCAACCGGACCAGCTCCAGCATCTCGGCAACCCGCTCCTTAATTTCACCCGCCGGTACGTTCTCCTTCTTTAGTCCATATGCCACGTTTTGTTCCACGGTCATATGTGGAAACAGCGCATAGGACTGGAACATCATGTTCACGGGGCGCTGGTACGGCGGAACCGCCGTCATGTCGGCGCCGTCGATCAGAATTTTTCCGTCGGTCGGGCGCTCGAATCCGCCGAGCATGCGCAGCAATGTCGTCTTGCCTGATCCCGAGCCACCCAGAATGGTGAATAACTCACCCTGGTAGATATCCAGATTGATATCATCGACCGCGGCGATATTGGCAAACTTTTTCGTGATGCCGCGAATTTGCACCAGGGTTTCGCATCGGGATCAAGCCAGGGCGTGTCCTTGAAATCCGGGTTGCCGGAGGGGGCGCTGTCAGGGGCGTGTCTTTCACGGCCATCGCTGCACTAAAGGCCCGTTGTGATGCGTGACCAGGCGCGGGTGCGCCGGCGTTCGAGCTTGGGTCCGAAAATTAGGCCGGGTCCGCGTGTTCCAGTTGCTCGGCGGTTGGGTAAACTGCCGGGTCATCGACGATTTCAGGGGGCATCAGTGCCATAGAGGCCCGGTTCCCATTAGCGTAGCGAACCACGTCAGTTATCTCCGCGATCACGTTGGGACGCAGCAGATAGTTAATAAACAAGTGGGCATTGTCGGGATGCGGCGCGTCTGAGGGAATGAACATATTGTCGAACCAAACGACTGTTCCTTCTTTCGGCATCGCATAAGCCAGCTTGACATCTGCCCCGACTTCTATCGCCCTCTGCATGGCCTGAGCGTAATCACCGGACCAACTCACCGCGATGCACAGTTCCTCGTTCGGCAGATCGCTAATCAACCGCGATGAGCTGAAATAGCGAATATAGGGTCGTACGGCCTTTAACAGGTTTTCAACCTCGTTGATGTGCGCCGGGTCCATGCTGTTCAGGTCATGGCCCAGGTATTGCATGGCCAGCGGTATGATGGTCGTGGGTTCGTCGAGCATGCTGATGCCGCAATCGGCAAATTTAGCGGCAATTTCCGGCCTGAAAAGGATGTCGCCGCTGTCGACCGGAGCATCTGGCATGCGCTCATTGACCATATCGATGTTGTACGCGATCCCCGTAGTGCCCCACATATAGGGGAAGCCGTACAGATTGCCCGGGTCGTAAACTTCCAAAGAGTCCAATACCCACGGATCGAGATTCTCCCAGAGGGGCAGTTTGGACTTGTCGAGCGGCTGGTAGACACCGATCGGAATCAGGCGCGCCGAATATCGGGCGGCATGGACAATGACGTCGTAGCCGGTCTTGCCGGCTAACAGCTTGGCGTCGACGATTTCCGTCGAGTCATAGAGATCGTAATTGACCTTGATGCCGAATTCGGCCTCAAAATCGGCAAGGGTATTGGGCGCGATGTAGTCGGCCCAGTTATACACATTGAGTATCTTTTCTTCCTGCGCACTCGCGCACCACCCGGTGAGGAGGGCGAACAGGAAAAAATAACAGCGGGGACAAAACTGTTTCTCCCCAACCAACACGGACATACTTTTTTTGTCATCGTGTCGGTCTGCCTAAAGTCTGGTTTCATTGGTGCTGGGTGACGATAAACTATTTACTGAAATGTTGCGGAAAAACGCAGGCCAGGTAGGCAAGGCAGACTGCCTTCGCCTGCTCGGTGTTTGTCGACTCGGGACTGACGAGTATGTCCAGCCACAAACCCTCGCTCATAGCTGACAGGCCTTTCGCAACGGTCTCCGCATCTACGTCGGGGTAGGGGCCTTCTTCGGCAATGTCGTTGCACAGGCTAACCAGCATTTCGTCGTAGCGCCGATCCAACTCGGCACATATCTCTCTATAAGTCGGGCGCGACTTGCTTTCGCCCCAGAATGCGAACCAGACTGCCAGCTTATTGGGTTCGCAGACGGGCCGAGAAAAATCCACGTCAATGATGGCACGCAAACGGTCATTGCTGGCGGGTCCGGAATTTTCCAACGCTTTCTCCCAGGTGCGGGTGTATTCATCCGCGACGTAGCGTAGCGTTTCGAGCAGCAGTCGCTCCTTGCTGTGAAAATGCAGATTCACGATTCCGAGGCTGAGTTTCGCTTCCTGGGTTACGTTGGCCAGGGTCGTGTCCGACAGACCTCGACTGGCTATCGACCGGATCGTAGCCTTGATCTATTGTACGCGGCGCTCTTCTTTGGTGGCTGTACGCCGTATCAGGGCATCTTTTCTATTACTTGCCACGAGATTTAAAGAAAACAATCAGTTAGCATATTTTCAGGGTGCTTCTATGGCTAATAGTAGCGCTTCCAACCATGATTGCAATGAATGAATAACCATTCATTTTTCTGGACACTGCGGAAGGGGTATGCGACCCTTTGCGTATTCAAATCACCAGAAATAAACACATGGTGCGCTCGCTCGCCCGGTCCAATCAGCACTTTGCAAAGGCGCTCGCCCGGCTGCCGCTGGGCGTGACTTCTAATTTTCGTTATTGGGGCGAAGACAAAACCATTTACATCGATCACGCCAAGGGTGGTCGTCTATGGGACATCGACGGTAACGAATACATTGATTACCGTCTCGGTTATGGCCCCTGCATTCTCGGCTACGCCGATGAACGTGTGGATGCTGCGGCACGCGAAGGAATCGAAATTGGCGGTGTATTTGCTCTGTCGACCGAGCGCGAATATTCAGTGGCACAACGGATTGCAAAAATGGTACCTGCCGCCGAGCTCGTACGTTTTTCAAATTCCGGTACTGAAGCCGTCATGGCAGCGCTGCGGTTGGCGCGCGCTTATACCGGCAAAGATTCTTACGTGATGGTCGAGGGTGGCTACCACGGTATTTTTGACGCTGCTTTATGGTACACACCGATGAAGAACTGGGATCCGTCAAAGGGCGAGCCGGAAATACTGGCCGCCAGCGACGGAGTTCCCGGCATGATCAGGAAGCTGATGCACATGGTGCCGCTGAATGATGCAAATCGGCTTGAAGACCTGTTCAAAGCAAACGGTGCGGACATTGGCGCGTATCTGATTGAGCCCATCATGGGCAACTGTTGCTCTATCACCGCTACGCAACAGTATCTTAACGATGCGCGGTCGCTCTGTGAGCAATACGGCGTCATCATGATCGTTGATGAAGTAAAAACCGGTTTTCGCGTGGCCCGGGGCGGGGTGCAGGAGCTGATGGGGTTCAAGGCGGATCTTTGTACGTTTGCGAAAGCCATCGGCAATGGTTATCCACTTGCGGTCGTGGCCGGGCGCGAGGACATCATGCGCAAGTTTGGTGATGACGTGGTTCACGGCGGCACTTATACCTGCCATTCGGTCGCCCTGGCCGCTGCCGAGAAGACGCTGGAAATTCTTGATGAAACGCCGGCACTGCAAACCATTGCTGAATATGGTTCGAATCTGCAGCAGGGGATGGGAAAAATCCTGTCTGCCCGCGGAATCGCTCATTCCTTTGTCGGCCACCCGTCGATGGGTGGGCTGTTTTTCAGTGAAACTCCGCCGAGCAATTATCGCGACTGGGCAAAGACGGATTACACAGTCTATGAAGCGTTGGCGCCGCATCTTCACGATCTGGGCATACTTTGTGAACCGGATTCGCGCGAGCCATTGTTCATCTGCGAAGCGCACGATCGAGCCTGCCTCGACGAAACGCTGGACAAGTTTGAGCAGGCGCTGGATTTGACTTTAAGCCAGCTCAATACCGCCGGCGGCAGCGCCGCCAGTTAACGGGAGATCGCTGTAGTGACGAAGTACGATGCAATTGTTATCGGCGCCGGTCATAACGGGCTGACCAATGCTGCGTTTCTCGCCCAGGCCGGGCTGAAAGTACTGATGCTGGAGCGCAATTCGTATATCGGTGGCGCAACGGTCAGTCGCGAGCTCCATACGGACTGGATTTACTCCAATTGCTCCTATGTCTGCAGTCTGTTGCGTCCCGAAATCTATCGTAGCCTGAATCTGGCCAAATACGGATTGCAGGTGGTGCCGTATGGCGGCAGCGTGACCATGGCCGAGAACGGCGATTTCCTTGGCGCTTACGTCGACCATGATGTGTCTCGGCGGGAGCTCGCGCGGCACAACGCACGTGATGCCGATGCAAGCCTGCGCTTCGATACCGATATCATGCGACAGTGCCGAATCATTCGCCCGTTTCTGATGCGTACGCCGCCGGATCCGGCATCGCTCAAGCCGAGGGACCTGCTGGACCTGCTCGACTTCGGCCGGGAGTTTTTAAAGCTTGGCGAAGACGTCATCTACGATACGATTCGTTTCTACACGATGTCGATTGCTGAATATCTCGACGAGTATTTCGAGTCCGGTCTGATTAAGGCGAACCTTGCCGGTCCCGGTATCATCGGCACCGCGCTGGGTGTCATGTCGCCCGGCACCTCGTATGTTCTTCTGCATCACGCCATGGGCGAAGTGGACGGCAGCATGGGGGCCTGGGGTTTCGCCCGCGGGGGTATGGGTTCAATTGCCAAGGCCATGGCCGGGTGTTTTGAGGACCATGGCGGCGAGTTAAAGACCGACGCCGGCGTCGACCGGATCATTGTTAAGAACGGCCGGGCCATCGGGGTGGCGCTGGAGAATGGCGACGAGTATCACGCCGATCTGGTGGTCTCTAACCTGGATCCCAAACGCACCTTCCTCAAGTTAATGGACGAGAAGGATCTCGAGCCTTCTTTCGTGGAGAAGGCCCGCAATTTCAAGATCCGCGGTTCGTCCGGAAAGCTGAACATCGCACTGGACGGCTTGCCGGAGTTTCCGGCTCTCGGTAAAGGCAACCCGCTGATGTCCGGTGACATGCATTTCATGGATTCCGTCGAGCGCCTGGAGCGGGCCTACGATGACTGGAAAAACGGCACCTGGTCAAAAGACCCCTATGTGGACATGCTGATTCCCACACTCACCGATCCGACCATGGCGCCGCCGGGAAAACATTACATGTCGGTGTTTGTGCAATACGTGCCGCCCAAGATTCATGGCAGGGATTGGACGGACGAAGATCGTGACGCGTTCGGTCAGACCGTGATTGATCAGATCGCAAACTACAGTCCGAATTTCAAAGATCTGATTCTGCACGTTGAGGTGCGTACGCCACGGGAAATTGAGGATGAGATTGGCTTGACCGAAGGAAATATTTTCCAGGGTGAGCTGACCATGGATCAATTGCTGTTTAACCGGCCCTTCCCAGGCTACGCTCAGTACCGGGGACCGGTGAAGGGACTGTATATGTGCGGATCGGCGACGCATCCCGGCGGCGGCGTCATGGCGGCGCCGGGCGCTAACGCGGCGCGGGAAATTCTGCGGGATCTGCGCCGACCCAATACGGTTCCGGAGGGCTGGATCGATGACTAGTTCAAATCGTGTCGTCATCGTCGGCGGTGGCCATAACGGCCTAGTCTGTGCGGCCTACCTGGCCAAGGGTGGTAAAGAGGTTATTGTGCTGGAAGCGGCGAGCCAGGTGGGTGGCGCGGCCGTTACCCGGGAATTCGCCCCCGGCTTTAAAGTTTCCGCCTGCGCACACCTGTTGCATCTCCTTGATACGACAATCAGCAAGGAGCTGGACCTGGAATCTCACGGCCTGCGACTCGCCAGAGACAACCTCAAGACGATTGCGCTTGCCGAGGATGGCAATCACCTGCAGATCGATGGTAATAAGGTCAGTGGCGGCGGGGTCAGCGACAGCGACAAAGCCGCCCTGGTGAAATACCGCCGGCGCATGGAGCGTTTCGCGAAACTGCTGGGTGGCCTGCACGGCCGGATACCGCCGCGCATCGGCGTCAGTAACCGCAGCGATTTGATCGGCGCCGCCAGACTGGCCTTGGATATTCGGCGCCTCGGAAAAGAGGACATGCGCGAATTTCTCCGCATCGCCGGAATCAATATTTACGATATCCTCGAAGAACACTTTGACAGTCCGTTGCTAAAAGGTGCGCTCAGTCTTGATGGCGTGCTCGGCACACACCTGGGGCCTCGTTCCAATAACAGCGTATTCGCAACCTTGCACCGCATGAGCGGGCAGGTCGGTGGCAAGCAGGGTGCGCTGGCCTACCCTATAGGAGGAATGGGGACGGTCACCGCTGCGCTGGCTGCTGCCGCAAGAAGCAAAGGTGTCGCAATTCGCACGTCAAGCCCTGTTACTCGAATCCTGGTGGATGGTGACCGGGTTACCGGTGTGGAACTGGAAGGCGGTGAACAAATTGTGGCTGACACGGTGGTTTCCAATGCGGATCCGCGCACGACGTTTTTTAGCCTGGTTGGTGCGCGCCATCTCGAGGCGGGCTTCGTACGCAAGATTCAGCACATTCGCATGCGCGGTAACGCCGCGAAATTACACTTGGCCCTGAAAACGTTGCCGAACTTCACGGGCGTCGAGCGGGACCAGTTGGGTGAACGGCTGGTCGTGGCCCCGGATCCGGCTGCCGTCGAGCGTGCTTTCGATCATGCCAAGTATGGTGAATTCTCGACTTCGCCGGCGCTGGAGATCATCATTCCGAGTATTCATGACACGAGCCTGGCGCCGGAAGGCCAGCATGTACTGTCGGCCATCGTCCAGTATGCGCCCTACGAATTGAAAGGCGGTTGGGAGGCCGGCAAGGAAACCTTCACCAACCTGGTTCTGGAGCAATTGTCTCGTTACGCACCGGACATCCGTCAGCAGGTTACCCGGATGGAATTGCTGACGCCCGTCGATATCGAGCGCGAATTTCGTATCACCGGGGGTCACTGGCACCATGGTGAACTGGCCCTGGATCAGGCGCTGATGATGCGCCCGGTGCCGGGGGCGGCCCAATACGCGACGCCGTTGTCGGGGCTTTATCTGTGCGGCGCCGGGTGTCATCCGGGCGGCGGCGTTATGGGGCATGCAGGGCGCAATGCCGCCGCCGCATTGTTGAGTGGAGCATAGCGATGAAAAATCTTCCTAAAGAACACTATCGCACCCACGTTTATCCCAGCCCGTTCCATTCCCGTACCGAGCCGCTGAACAAGCTCGGGCAATGGGGCCGCTGGAAAGATTACCTGTCGGCGGATGCCTACACTGATATTTCCATGGAGTATTTTGCGAGTCGTAATACCTGCGGTGTCTTTGACCTGACGCCCATGACGAAGCATCTGATCACCGGACCCGATGCACTGCCCTATCTGAACCGATTGATGACCCGGGAGATCAGCAAGATCAGGCCCGGGCGAGTCGGCTATTGCGTCTGGTGCAACGACGATGGGCGGGTTATTGATGACGGTACCCTGTTTCACCTGCGCGAAGGCGTCTATCGTCTGTGCTCTCAGGAACCCCAGATCGACTGGCTGTTGACGTCAGCCATCGGTTTCGATGTACAGATTCACGAAGACACGCACGAGGTGGCATCACTTGCGGTTCAGGGGCCGACCAGCTGCGCGATCTTGAAAAAGATGGGACTGGACGGCATTGAGATGCTCAAGCCCTTCGGCATCGAGCACTATCCGTTCGAAGGCGTCGAACTCATGGTCTCGCGCACCGGTTATACGGGTGATCTTGGTTACGAACTTTGGATCGAACCGTCACGCGCCGAAGCGCTGTGGGATCGACTCTTTGCCGCGGGGCAGGATCATGGCATTATGCCGATGGGTGGCGAGGCCCTGGACCTGGTCCGGGTCGAGGCCGGGTTTCTGCTGGCCGGAGTCGACTTTTTGCCCGCCAACGAAGCCATTCGTCCCGATCGCACGCGGTCACCTTTCGAGCTGGGGCTGGGCTGGCTGGTGCATCTGGATAAACCGCATTTCACCGGGCGACGGGCCTTGCTTGAAGAGAAACGCAGCGGCTCCCGCTATAACTTCGTGAAACTGGATATCGATGGCAACAAGCCGGCCGAGCATTCATTCATCCTGGACAAAAGAGAAAAATTTGTGGGTGCGGTGACCTCGGCGATGTGGTCGCCGTCGGCGAAAGCCAACATCGCGCTGGCTTCGCTGGAAGCGCCACACGGCAAGGCAGGTGATGAGTTCCTGGCTGAAATCTATTACCAGCGCGAACTCAAGTGGTTCCGGGTGCTGGCACCGTGCCGCGTGATCGACGGTATTTTCTTTGAACCGCCAAGGCGGAAAATGACGCCGGCTCCGGATTTCTGAGCGGACCCTGATGCGTGCGCTGCCATCCTTCAGCGCGAAAACGGCACGCAATTTCGTCGATTTGTAGGTCGTTGGACACGCAGAAGGCGGCGGTCGTCAAGAAGTGAGGTGAGCAGGATGAGTGTAGCGAATATTGAAAATTACAACTTGAATCGATGGCAGGACATTGCGGCCCAGGCTAGCCTGCAGATCGAAACCCGGCTGTTTATTGATGGTGATTACGTCGATGCGATCGACGGTGGCCGGTTCGCCACCATAAATCCCGCCAACGGCGAAATACTTGCCGAGATGTCGGCCGGCACCGCAGCCGATATTGATCGGGCAGTCGCAGTGGCGCAGCGCGCGTTCCGATCCGGTGTCTGGTCTCGCATGGCGCCGCGGGGCCGTATGGAAGTCTTGTTTCGCTTCGCCGACCTGATTGATGCACATACTGAAAATCTAGCGGTCCTCGAGACGCTGGACATGGGCAAGCCGATAAGCGATGTCATTGCAGAAGACTTGCCGGCGGTCACGGAAACCATCCGGTTCATGGCCGAGGCCGTCGATAAAATAGAAGGTGCGGTCACCAACACCGAGGACGATGTCATGCATTTCGTCCTTCGCGAGCCACTGGGTGTCGTTGGTGCAATTTCGCCGTGGAATTACCCGTTATTGATGGCGGTCTGGAAAATTGCCCCGGCTTTGGCGGCGGGCAACACGGTTGTATTAAAGCCGGCGGAACAGTCGCCGATGAGTTGCCTGCATCTGGCTGAGCTTTTTGTCGAGGCCGGTGGTCCCGCGGGTGTTTTTAATGTGGTTAATGGAATCGGGGAAGTGGCCGGCCAGGCTCTGGCGCTGCATAACGATGTGGCCAAGATCAGCTTTACCGGATCCACCGAGGTCGGCAAATTGATCCTGCAATATGCCGGTCAGTCGAACATGAAACGCGTGGGTCTGGAATGCGGCGGTAAATCACCACAGTTGTTTATGGCTGACCTGCCCAATCTCGACGAAGCGGTGGCCGCGGCCTATAACGGCATCTTTTCCAATATGGGCGAGGTCTGCAGTGCAGGTTCACGGTTGCTCGTCGATAGCGCCATTCACGACGAGTTCATTGAGCGTTTTATCTCGGCGGGTGAGCATGCGTATACGCCTGGGGATCCACTTGATCCGGCTACGACCATGGGGCCGTTGGTTACCCATGAGGATCAGCAACGGGTACTTCGGCTCATCGACACCGGCAAAGGTGAAGGCGCAACGTTGCGTTTCGGCGGGGATGTTCCTGCGGGCTTTGAGACGGGAGCCTATGTGAACCCGACGCTTTTCACGGATGTGGAAAATGATATGACCATCGCCCGCCAGGAAATTTTTGGACCGGTCGCTTCCATCATTCCTTTCAGCGGCATTGACGAGGCCGTGGAAATTGCTAACAGCTCCATCTACGGCCTTGCGGCGGGGGTCTGGACGAAAGATATCGACACGGCTTTACGTCTGATCAAAGAGGTCGAGGCGGGGATGATTTGGGTAAATTGTTACGAAGAAGGAGACATGACTCAGCCTTTCGGAGGTTACAAGCAATCCGGTCAGGCCAAGGATAATTGTATGGAAAGTTTGCGCAGCTATACGCAGTCCAAGTCCGCCTGGATACGGCTGGCTTCCAAGTGAAAGAGAACCACAGGCCATGCAATTATGGCGGATAAGATAAATATGACAGAGCTCAAAGCATTCCTGAAGAAAGTTCCGGATACCGAGCTGCTGGAAATAGCGGTCCCCGACATGAACGGTATTTTGCGCGGTAAACGGTTGCAGCCGGAAGATTTTGCGAAGCCCTTTGCGCCATCAGGTATCAATTACTGCGCAAGTTCGGTGGTGATGGATACCAAAGGTGAGGCCTTCGATAATATTGTCTACGGCAATGAAGATGGCGACCCTGATGTCATCGGCTACGCGGTCGCCGGTTCTTTAGCGCCAATTCCGTGGGCTGCGGTACCCAGTGCCCAGGTGTTGCTGGAATTGGTGGATACGGATGGCACGCCGTATTTTCTGGACCCGCGCAACGTATTGCGCAACGCAGCCCAGCCGCTGGTGGATATGGGTTTGCACCCGGTGATCGCCACCGAGCTGGAGTTTTACCTGCTCGAGCATGATGGCGAGGAATTCCGCGCGAAAGTGGGCCGTATTCCCGGGTCACGGATGGCCCAGAGCGGTCTGCAGTTTTCAAGTCTCGATGATTTGGCGGAAATCGATCCGTTCCTGGTGGATCTGGCTGAGGTCTGTCGTGCCCAGAATATTCCCGCGGGGGCGGCGCTGTCAGAATATGCGCCCGGACAGTTCGAAGTGAATCTGCAGCATGTCGGTGACCCGGCTCTGGCCTGCGATCACGCCGTCTTGCTCAAACGGGCGGTCAAAGCCGTCGCACGGCGCAACCAACTGGCGGCAAGTTTTATGGCGAAGCCGTTCGCGGAATTTTCCGGTTGCGGCATGCATGTTCACATCAGTTTGCTGGATGCCGACGGTAGCAATATTTTCGCGGGTACTTCCGCAGACGGGGATTTTTCAGACAGCCTGCGGCATGCGATCGGCGGCATGGCTGCGGCAATGGATGAAAGCATGGCGATTTTTGCACCCAATGCGAATTCTTACCGGCGCTATGGACGTAATTCGTATGTGCCCAGCACACCGAACTGGGGGCCCAACCATCGCGATCTCGCGTTGCGAATACCGCTGTCCTCCCCGGAGAATACCCGCGTAGAACATCGTGTCGCCGGTGCGGATGCGAATCCCTACCTGGTGGTGGCAGCCTTGTTGGCGGGTATCCATTACGGGATCGTTAACAAGACAGATCCGGGCGTCATGGTGAAACCCGGTGAGCTGGTCGAAGAGAATGTGACGCTGCCGGTTCGCTGGGAGCTGGCACTTAACGCATTTGATGCCGGAAAAATACTTCCACAGTATCTCGGGCAGGAATACCACCGGGTGTTCGGGAGTTGCCGGCGTGAAGAGTGTGACCGGTTTCGTGCGGAGATCAGCAACCGTGACTATGAATGGTATTTGCGGGCTGTCTGACAGGTCGCGATGAGAGAAACGAAAAGTAACAAGAGATTTTATTTATAGCTCCAGCGAATACTGATAAAACTCGGTATCCCGCACATAGCCGAGCGACTCATATAGAGTCTGCGCCTTCTTGTTACTGGTTTCCGTTGCAAGGTCGATGCGCACGGCACCTGTCTCCTGACATAAATCTTTGGCGGCAGCCATCAGCAAATTGCCAATGCCGCGCTGGCGATATTCCGAATCAACGAACAAATCGTGCAGTACCCAGACAGCCGTCATCTCCACCGAGTCGAAGGTCGGGTACAGCAGCACGAAACCGACACAGTCGTCTGGATTGTTCGGTTGCACAGCCAGAAATATCACGGCTTCATCATTGCTCATGCGGGCCTTGAGATATGCCCGGGCCCCGTCATCGTCGTGCGTTTGCTTGTAAAATTTTCGGTAGCCGTTGAAAAGGGGAAGCAGGGATTCAAGACGGCTCACTCTAGCCCGGACGATCTGCACTCCCATACTGAGTACCTCTCAATGTAGCATTAAGAAAGGGATTGGATTCGGGTATCTCTCGCCCCGGAGCGAAAACTATCCCGCCGTGGTGAATTACGCTGCCGCCACTTGCATCCTGCGCGACCGGCTCCACGCGGCTACCCTCAGCAGATAAACGAGCGCTCCGGCGGCCACAAAAATGTAGTCGATAACCTGCCGGTCATCGTAAAAGGTGATCTCGTAGACATAGGTACTGGCCACGGTGTACCAAAGCCAATAAATGCCTGTTTTATGCAGAACACGCCACTGCAGAAGACTCAATCTGCGGCGAACGGGAAAAAACGAAGTAATCGTCATGGCAAAGATGAATGAATAACCGCCGACCTGGAAGATGATATCTTCGAGCAGGTAGACCTCTTCGATGTAGTAGCCCCAGTGACCGGTCCACATCCACAGGATGAAGAAAAGCTGCCACCCCATCGCCGCGGCATACGCGAGGCCAACAGAACGCCGGTTGCGCAGCAGCCAGGTGCTGAATTTGCCGGGCATCAGCACGCGCATTGCAGATGCAGCAAACGCCAGGTACAGCAGGGGTACGGTACAACGCACCGACATCTGGATCATCTCGGATACGCCGGTCGGCCCGGACAGGTCCTGGGTGGACATATAGGAAATCACGGCTGCAGCGTTGATGCCGGCAATCCAGTAGAACAGCGGCCAACCATTCAGATGTCTCGATTTCAGGATACCCATGTTCATGGGTTGGAGCATATGCTCTGGTGGAGGCGCCAAGGGGATGTCGTGCTGATGGGCTGATATTCACGTCCCGGCTCGCGGGTGTTTATCGTGAACCAGAGCGAGTGTTTTAGTGAGTCGACCATCGAAAATCGAGTATATCAAGCTTCAGCTGCCCGGCGAGTGGGCGGGGCGATTGCAGGACGACCGGCTGGTATGATGCGCTGCGACAGCCACGCGGGGCTCGTCGCCAGTAATAGAGCGGCTTGCCGGATGATCCGGCAGGGCGCTGCCTGCATCGACAACGAGAGGATTGACGGCTCACGGTCCGTCGAGATTTCAGCCGGCATGAGGTACATCTGCCGGGCCGGTAAACGCTGGTTTGCCAGGGTGCAGCTCGTCCGGCGAAAATAGTGTCAGGAAATAGGAAAATATTTTCATATAACCCTTGCTCGAACCGAAACACTCCGTATAATTGTCGAGCTGAGCTGCCCGCCATCCGGCGGGCGGTTTAGTCTCGATCTTTAACAATTCGGAAAATAAGTAATTTGTGTGGGCGCTCGCGTCAGCATGATTGGGTGTTTCTTTGGAACTAGCTTTCTTGGAAAATATTTAATCGTGTGGCCTTTGTAAGGATGATGCGAGTGACCAAGAATACTTGTTAATTTTCTTTAGCAG